>OKZW01000008.1_pt1 | contig 29551 bp, 25 predicted proteins | sample 1608391 | NCBI WGS metagenome assembly OKZW01 (sample SAMN02674795, study PRJEB24791) | human gut metagenome, SKBSTL041 | isolation source: stool | host: Homo sapiens | place: USA
GTCCAGCCGAACTGCAGCTGACTTGCGTAGCAGCGCAGCTCGTCACGGCACTTGCCGCCCAGCAGCTGGTAGATGGGCACGCCCAGAGCCTTGCCCTTGATGTCCCACAGAGCGATGTCCAGAGCGGACATACCGGAGAAGACGACCACGCCGCCGCCCTGACCCCAGAAGGTGCCCTTCAGGATGGTCTCCCAGATCAGCTCGGTGTTCATGGGGTCCATGCCGATGATATGGTGGGCCATGTCGATGATCATGCCATAGGCTGCGGTATAACCGGTGCCGTAAGCGACACCCGCTTCGCCGTCGCCGTAGATGCCTTCATCGGTATAGACACGGCAGCAAATAGGATAACGGGCGCCGCGCTGTTCGCCGGCATCCAGAACCCAGACGTCTACTTTCGTAATCTTCATGGTGCATTACTCCTTTTTATGATCTCTGCTGCTGCGTGCAGCAGCTTGTTCCGCTCACTGGATCGTGACGCGGTCGCAGTTCCTGAAGGCCACCTCGCTCAGCTCGTTGCCCAGACCCGGCAGATCGGGGACGGAGAACTTGCCGTTCACCGGCTGGTAATCGTGGATGCACAGCTCCTTGTTGTACGGGCTGAGGGCGTAGGTGTGATGCTCGTGGATGACGAAGTTCGGGATGGCGCATTCCAGATGCAGGGCTGCCGCCGTGGACAGGGGGCTGCCGCAGGCATGGACCTGAACGCCGACATCGAAGACATGGGCCATATCGCAGATCTTCTTGATCTCGGTGATGCCGCCGCAGGTGCCGACGTCCGGCTGGATGACCTGAATGGCGTTCTGTTTGAAGTACTCGATGTACTGCCAGCGGGTATAGATGCGCTCACCGTTTGCGATAGGCAGGCCCGTTTCGTCGTGGACGAACTTGGACAGCTGGGGAGTGGGGGTGGAAGGTTCTTCGAAGTAGAAGATGTTGTACTTCTTGACCAGATTGCCCAGCTGGGCGGCGGACTGGGAATCCGTAAAGGAATGGTTCTCGATGATGAGATCCACATTGGGGCCGATGGCCTCGCGGACCGCCTTTACGCGGGCCTCGTACATCTGCAGATATTCCGGGCTGAGCAGGCCGAGGCGGTCGTTGTCGTTGAAGTTGCCCTCGTCCGGCTTGAAGGTAAAGAAGTCGATCTTGATGGCATCGTAGCCCTCGGCCACGGCCTTCTTGGCCTCGCGGGCGTAGTCGTCCGGGGTGCGCTGGGGGATGATGTCGGGGCCCCAGCTGAACTGCAGCTGGCTGGCGTAGGTGCGCAGCTTTTCGCGGCGCTTACCGCCCAGCAGCTCGTAGATGGGGGCGTTGTAGTACTTGCCCTTGATGTCCCAGAGCGCAATGTCGATGGCCGAGATTCCGGCGAAGATCACAGGGCCGCCATTCTGGCCCCAGAAGGTGGTGCGGTACAGCTTGTCCCAGATGACCTCATGCTGCAACGGGTCCATGCCGATGATGAGCTTGGCAAAGTTCTGTACGATGCCGAACGCTGCGATCTGGGACTCGCCGTAGGCCAGAGCGGCTTCACCGTCGCCGTAGATGCCTTCGTCGGTGTAGATGCGGCAGACGATGGGGCGCCAGTGGCCGTTTTTCAGATTGGTTTTCAGATGCAGGACGTCAACCTTTGTGATTTTCATAGAGCGAAGCTCCTTTCATAGACCGGATCAACCGAATGTGAGGGACCAATCACCCAGAACACCGAGAGAGATGGCTGGGACAAAGGACACGATGAAGAACGCTACGATGAGGCCGATGAGGAACGGCATAAACGCCCTGACGATCTTGTCGATGCTGAGTCCTGTCATGGAGGAACCGACGAACAGGTTCAGTGCGACAGGCGGGGTGACGAATGCGATGGCCAGAGCCAGCGTCATGATGATGCCGAAGTGGATGGGGTCGATGCCGACCTGACTGACGACAGCCAGCAGGGTGGGGGCCAGAATGACGATGGCGGGGGTGGTCTGGACGAACATACCGACGATGAACATGATGACGAAGATCATGCACAGGACGATGTAGGGGTTGGTGGAGATGCTGAACATGAAGTTGGCAATGATCTTGGTGATGTTCAGGTAGGCGAAGACCTGACCGGTGGCCTTGGAGGGGGCCATGACGAACATGGTACCGGCGATAAAGGCAGCGTTGTCGCGGAAGATGGCCCACAGCTTCTCCAGCTTCAGCTCTCTGTGAACGAACAGGCCGATGACGATGCCGTAGACAGACGCCACGACGGCAGCTTCGGTAGCGGTGAAGATGCCGGAGTAGATGCCGCCCAGAATGATGACGGGCATGATGAGCGCCCACTTGGCGTCCCAGAAGCTGGAAGCAATGTTCTTCAGCTCCAGCTTGGTGTCACCCTTGATGCCCCAGCGCTTGCACATGACGTAGTTGATGAGCATGAGCAGGCCGCCGACGACGAAAGCGGGGCCAAGGCCGGCTATGAACAGCTTGCCGACCGACACGTTGCAGGTGACGCCGTACAGGACCATCGGGTAGCTGGGAGGAACGATGACGCCCAGACCGCCTGCACAGCAGGTGAGGCCGGTGGCGTAGTATTTGTTATAGCCGTTGGAGACCATCATGGGGATCATGATGGAGCCGATGGCGGCGACCGTTGCAGGGGCAGAGCCGGAAACTGCACCGAAGAACATACAGGCGATGACAGTGACCATGCCCAGAGAGCCGGTGATGCCGCCGACCAGAGAGTTTGCAAAGCGCACCAGACGCTTCGACAAACCGCCGGTCTCCATGATGGTGCCGCAGATCATAAAGAAGGGGAGCGCCAGATTGGTAAAGCTTGCAACGCCGCCGTACAGGGTCTGGGCGATGAAGTTGGTGGTAGTGACCGGGTTCATGCCGATCAGAACGAGCATTGCGATGTAGATGGAGACGGCAATGGGAACACCCAGAAACATCAGACCAAACATCACAAGGAACATAATGCCAGTTGCCATTACTTGGTGCCTCCCTTCTCATTCATCGCTGCTTTCTTTGCGTTCCACTCGCGCTCGCAAGCGTCCAGATCCATGGAGGGCTTGGAGGCGCCGAGGTTCTCCTCGCTCTCCTTGGCCAGCTTGATGGTGTCCTGGATCAGGCGGATCACTGTGAGCAGCAGGCTGATGGGAATGACGATGTACACCAGCTGCTGGGGGATCTTCAGCATCGTGGTCTTGCTGGCACCCAGAAGCTTGATGACGTTGAACATGATGACGCTGATATACACGTTGAAGAGGGCGAAGATCACGTTGGAGATGATGAGCATGACCTTCTTCACCTTGAAGGGCATCATGTCCAGAAGGAAATCGATGCGCAGGTGCTTGCGGTAGGTAACAGCCGCAGAGATCGCCAGATAGATCATCCAGACGAACATGATGGTGGCAAACTCCTCCATCCATGTCCAAGAATGATGCAGAATAAACCGACTGAACACCTGAAGCGTGAGCATTACTGTCAGTACGATGAAGCAAAGCGTCGCCAGATACAGCTCGATGTTATTCAGGAATGTTTTCAAATCAAACTTTCCATTTTTCATGTATGTATCTCCTTACGAACCTTAGCATTGCAGTGGAACATTCGTTTTCCGGGGCGGCTTATTTCTTGCCTGCCTCGTAGTCCTCCACGAAGGAGATCAGGGCATTGTAGGCGTCGGTGCCCATCTGCTTCTCGACCATGGGCCAGATGGGTCCCTTGACCTTGTCCTGAAACGCCTTCAGCTCATCGTCGGTCAGGTAGATGACCTTCGTACCGGCGTCGTCCTCGACCGTCTGGATAAAGCCGTCGGCCAGCTCTGCGGTGTGCTTGCGGCCTTCGTTCTGGGCCTCGACCATGACGTCGCGGATGAGCTGCTGGTCGTCTGCGGAAAGCTGGTTCCAGATGACGGGGCTGATGGCCGGGATGGTGGCGGTGAAGTTGTGGTTGGTCATGACCATGTAGTTCTGCAGCTCGTAGACCTTGGAGGAGACGATGTTGGACGGGGGGTTCTCCTGTGCGTCCACCATGCCTTGCTGCAGAGCGGTGTACAGTTCGGAGTATGCAACGGGGGTCACGGCGCAGCCCAGAGCTTCCCAAGTGGCAGTCTGGATGGGGTCGGGCATGACGCGGATCTTAACGCCCTTCAGGTCGTCGGGCGTGTGGACCTCGTTGTTGCAGGTCAGTTCCCGGAAACCGATGTCGAAGAAGGCCAGAGGAATGGTGGTGGTGTCCTCCTGCGCCTTCTGCAGCCAGCTCTGGCCGACCTCGGAGTCCAGAACAGCATACGCCTCGTCGTAGTTCAGGTAGAGGTAGGGCATATTCAGGCCGGCGAATGCGGAGGTGTAGTCGCCCCAAGAACCGCAGTTCAGGATGCCGATGTCGAATGCGCCGTTCTGCAGGCCGCCGATGTACTCCTGGGTGGAGGAAGCGATCTGACCGTCGGGGAAGATCTGTGCGGTGATACGGCCATCGGTGCGGGCAGAGATCTGGTTGACGAAATAGAGCGCCGAGATGCCCAGAGCCGTGGTGCCGTCGCCTTCAAACTCGACCGTGGGAGAAGAGGAGGCGATGCGGAGGTTGATGGACTGGCCGGAAGCTGCGCCGCCGCCAGCTGCGGAGGTGGAGGTGGTGCCGCCGCTGCTGCCGCCGCAGGCCGACAGAAGACCTGCTGCACTCGCTGCTGCTACGACGGTCAGGAATTCACGACGAGAGATTTTTTTCATAATGAGTCTCCTTTCTTTTCTGTGCGTAGATCCGTTTTTTTGCAAACAAGCATTTCTTCGTGATCGCTCGGTGCGGGCCACTTGCTTTGTTTTGGTACAACTGCTATACTAGTCATAATCGACGATCTTCGTGCAGGGAAGGGGCCGGTGTACAGAGCCGAACTTGTTTGTGTTTCTGTTCTTATTATAGAGAGGTTTTCCGGTTTCGTCCAACATCTGTTTCGTCCCGATTCATAACTTTCGGTAGTAATTTTCATAAAGTGTTAAAAATTTTGTGGAAGATGCTCAAATGCGCGCCAAGCGAAAACAGAAAGAACGATGGGAGGATATTCGATGAATTTTCAATCCTTGGTCTATTTCAAGACCGTTGCAGAGCTGCAACACTATACAAAGGCCGCCAGTACCCTTTTCATTACCCAGCCGGCTCTGTCCAAGGCGATTCACAACCTGGAGGTCGAGCTGGGCGTGACGCTGTTCCAGAAGGAGGGCAGAAATGTCACGCTGACGCCCAGCGGTGCGGTCTTTTACGAGTACGTCAAGCGTGCGGTGGATGAGATCAACAATGGCATCGCGGCGGTGCAGCACCGCGCCGACGTGGAGCGGAATATCATCTTCGTCTCGGCACTTTTTTCCAACTATACCGAGTTTCTGCCGGAGAAGATCGCACAGTTCCGCAAGATGAACCCCACCTACCGCTTCCGCATCGAGTACAAATATACCTCTATCATCGTAAACGATGTCCTGCAGGGGAACAGCGAGCTGGGCCTGTGCAGCAACCTGAGTCCGGATGACCCGGTGCTCTGCTCTCTGGATCGGCGTGTCATCCATAAAGAGCCGGTCGGACTTATCGTTGGCAAAAATCACCCCTTTGCGCACCGAAGCTCTGTTTCCGTCGAAGACCTGCGCGACGAGCGCTTTATCGTCTACATCCGCAGCTTCCGCGGAACGAACCAGATGCTGTATGACCTGTGCTCGCCCTATGGCTTTGAGCCAAACATCGCAATGGAGGCATACAACGACTACGGCGTCCTGAACTCGGTGGCCTCCGGCGACGGCATTGCGATCATCCCCACCACCCGATTTCTGGAACGACCCGATGTGGTCCGCATCCCGCTGGACCTCAAAGAGCCGCTCATGCGCGACCTTACATTGGTCTGGCGCAAAAACGAGAAGCTTCCGCCCGCTGCCGCTGCATTCCGGGATATGCTCATTTCGACCGCACAATAATGCGTTTTATGGAAAAAGCAGAACTGCCCCGCGTCTGCCGGAAAAGATCCGGTGACGCGGGGCAGTTCTGTCTGGGTATGAAAAAAGAGGTTTCGGATGTCTTAGCTCAGAAAAGGAACATCAGCAGGCGGCCATAGCCGTAACACAGGGCCGAGAAGAGGATCACCGAGGGCAGGGCCTTTGCCACAAGGTCGGCGAAGGTCGTGTGGTAGTAGTCCGCCGCCACAAAAGCACAGACGTGGGTGGGCGAAAGCTCCATGGCCGCCCACACTGCACCCATCAGCATGGCGAGGAAGGGCAGGCCCTCGTCCGGGATGGCCGTCATGGCGATGGGCATACATAGGGCGACCACGGCCTGCGAGCCGCCGATGATGGTGCCGAAGAAGAACAGCAGGAAGAAGGAGAGCGGCAGGGAGATGGGAAACTGACGGAAGAAGTCCGGCAGCGCGCCCAGCACGCCCGTGTAAGCCAGCACACCCTTGAACAGCATCACGAGATACATATTGCCCAGAAGCACCGGCTCTGCGGAGCGGACGATGAGGTCTTTCAGGTCGCTCTTTCGGAAGTGATCGACAAAATAGTTCAGCAGGATGACGAAAGCGCCCGCAAAGGTCGCCGAGATGTTGCCGACGATGATGATGGCAAGGACCAGAATCAGAGTCCAGAGGTTGCGTACCAGCGCCATAAGCTCCCTGCCGGTGTCCACCTTTCCTTCCACCGGGGGCATCTCGCGGGGGATCTTTCGCAGATAGGTGAAATAGACCACCAGACAGGCCAGAATTACCAGCGGGATCATGGACAGGATGAAAAGGCCGACGTTCTGGCCGCTCAGCGACATGGCCAGCAGGATGACCGGGAAGGTCGGCAGGAACATCTCCGGGATGTGCCGGTAGAAGCAGGAAACGAAGGTCTTCGACTTTGCATCCAGATAGTCCTCACAGGTCTTATCCACCATGTCGGCGCAGATGGTCATGACCGCCGCAGAGGGCAGGAGGCCCATGATGGCAGGAGAAATGATGGTGTTCAGCCGCCGGTTGCGCAGGAGGTGGTCGAAGGAGTCCCGGGCGTTTTTCAAACGGCCCTTTTTCTCCATCATCAGCTGCAGGAAGATGATGACGTAAAAGCTCAGCAGAAGGTCGATGGTCTCCCATGCGATGGTCTGCCGGCCCAAGAGCAGCAAAGCCTCTGTGACCGGGATCTGGAACAGAAGGATGGCGCTGAGGATGCCCGCCGTCATGGCAAGGTAGAGCGGATACTTCAACCAGATGATCACCACAATGATGCAGAAAATCAGACCAAGCTTCGCAACTTCCACTGTTTTTCCTCCTCCCGAAGTCTGCTGTGAAGTTTCTTTGCACCACTAAGATAACATCTTGGGCAGGGGATGTCTAATCTCTTTCCAGAAGAGAACGATGAAATTTCGGAAGCCGAGAAGTTTCCGCCCGGAAAATTTGTGGAAAATGACCGAGAACCGCCCCGAAAGGGCGCAAATATACCCGATAAATGGCGTTTTAAGAGCAGAAATTTAGTCCAACGTCCAAAATTGAGGTCCGGACGCTTGACAAAGCGGAGATAGGATAGTACACTCAAAAAGAAAATTGATGCATAGCATCTACAAGGTGAAAAAGATTCACAGAAGAACGGGCGTCTCCGAACTGAAAAACGGAAGGAGGCTTGGGGCATGACGCTGTTTTCCTACGAGATTTTCGATGCAGTTGCGCGGCAGGGCAGCTTTAACAAGGCGGCCCAGCAGCTGCACCTGACCCCCTCTGCCATCAGCCACGCCATCGCGGTGATGGAGGCAGAACTGGGCTTTACCTTATTTAACCGCGGCAAAAACGGCGTGACCATGACCAGCTACGGCGCCTCGCTCTACCCGTCCATCCGGGCGGTGCTCAACAGCGACGAAGCCCTGCAGCAGAGCATCGCCCGCCTCAACGGCCTGGAAAAGGGCAAGGTGAAGCTGGGTGCGTTCAACTCGGTCTGCGCCGGCCTGCTGCCCCAGATCCTCAAGAGCTTTATGGCCAGCTTCCCTCAGATCGAGGTGGAGGTCTATCAGGGCACCTACGATGATGTGAAGGAGTGGCTGCGCACCGGTCAGGTGGATCTGGCTTTCCTGTCCGCCACCTGCCGGGAGGAGTTCAACCTGACGGAGCTGTTCCGGGAGCCGCTGCTCTGCATCGTGCCGCAGGACTGGCCCGAGCCGCCAAACGGCATCATGACCCCCGAGCTGATGAACGGCCAGAGCTTCGTCGTCCAGTGCGACGCCACCGACGCCGAGATGCGCCAGTTCCTCAAGAAATATTCCATCTCTACAGAGCGCCGCTGCCATGTCATCGATGACCAGTCCAACATTGCGATGGTGGAAGCGGGCCTTGGCATTTCCATCATGCCCCGGATGCTGCTGCGCAGCTGCACGGCGGCGGTCAAGATCTACCCCATCGAGCCGGAAGAGTACCGGGTGGTGGGTCTGGCTGTCCAGCGCCCCACGGCGATGGCTCCGGCGGTCGAGCAGATGTTCCGCCACATCGTGGACTTCTGCCGCCAGACGGACCCGCAGCTTCTCTGAGAATACGAAAATGACCGGGCCGCATCGCTGCGGCCCGGTTTTTATATACCCGATCGGCAGAGTTGATGATTGAATCCGCTGGAAAAATACGGTATACTATAGCAAACCTCAAATAAAATGGAGTTTATCATAACAGCAGGGGGGCAAAGAACATGAAACGACGTGATTTCTGCAAAGCGCTGGCTTGCAGTGCCGCTCTTGCGCCCGGGCTGACTCTGCCCCGGGCCGAGGCAGCCGCGAAGAACCAGACGGTGGGCCGCGCGGTGCCGTCGGGAAAATACAGCCTGTCGTTCCGCAGCGAGCTGAGCCAGATGGACATTGAGCACGAATATTACTACAGCGACAGCTTTTTTGCGCACTCGTCCCTCCAGTATGACCACCAGCTGGCGCTGGCCACGCTGGGCATGGTGGGCGCGGCGTTCAATACATGGGCCAGCGAGGCGAAATACTGGGCCAACGGGGATGTGGGCCGCGAGAACAGCCTCGACGCGGCCTATACGAAGCTGGGCTACAGCGATGCGAAGTATCGTTACTACGACATCGACGTGGGCAAGGCCGGTGACTTTGTGGGCTGGTCCACCGCCCGCAAGACCATCACCCTGAATGGCAGGCGAACCACCATCGTGGCGCTCATCCTGCGGGGCGGCGGCTATGGCGGCGAGTGGGTGAGCAACCTGCACACCGGCGCAGGCCATGCCCACAGCGGCTTCATCATCCCGGTGAACGAGGTGTTCACCGATTTGAAAAATTATCTGGCAGCAGCCCAGAAGGCGGGTGGACTGGGCCTTGTCAAGCTCTGGATGGGCGGCTACAGCCGGGGCGCTGCGGTGGCGAACCTTCTCGCCGCCCGCCTCGACAAAGAGCTGCCCGGATTGGCGCGGGAGGACGTCTTCGTCTACACCTTTGCCACGCCGGTGGCCCTCGGCCCGCAGGACTACCCCAACCTGCAGCAGGACTACGACAACAACCACAACGCCGACGGCACCCTGAAGGAGAGCTGGGGCGAGAGCAATATCTTCAACATCGTCTCCAGCGGCGACATCGTGCCCTGCCTGATGCCCGAGGAATGGGGCTACCACCGGAACGGCAACGACCGCTTCCTCCCCTCCACCCGGAACGAAGAGGAGCTGAACGACCTCAACGAGATGGGCAGGAACGATTTCGGCCCCGTGCCGCTGGATTTCAGCTGGCTTGCCACCAACGAAGAGACCCACGAGCTTATGCTCAAGATGGAGGAATATTTCATCTCCCGGGAGAACTACCACGAGAACTACGAGGCGGCCCTGATGGACATGGTCCAGTGCACCTTTATCCGCTCGGAGGAAGAGGTGACGGAGAACAAGATCCTCGACGACGGCGAGGTCATCCAGCGTCTGCGCACCCTCACCCACCTGAAGAACATGGACTACTGGAAGATCTCCCACGCCGTCTGGGCGGCGTCCACCATGAGTCGTGCCGTCCTCAAGCGGGTCGATACGGGCAGCATCCCCATCCGTGCCCAGCAGATCGTGGTGCCGGTGCTGGCCGTGGGCCTCTGCTACGGCCTTGAGAGCGAGGCGGTGAGCCTCATTGCAAAGTACATCCTGATGTTCGTGTCGATGCGGAGCGCCCCCGACAATGCGATCCGTGCGGCGTTCTGCCACCACTTCGAGAACTACACCGCCCTGATGGAGTATTACGCCCCCTCGGAGCACTGCATGGAAGCCACGACCCGCACCTGAGGCCCAGACAAGAGCAAAACAGAAAAACGGACAACGATTTTGGGTCGCTGTCCGTTTTTTGTTATGCCGAAGTTTCTTCGGCGTCGGTCATGATGAACCAGAACACGGTGCCCCTGCCCACCGTGGAGTGGACGCCGAAGCGGAAGCCGTGCTGCTGGAAGATGGCTTTCGTGATGGAGAGGCCGAGGCCGGTGCCCTGTTTGCCCGCGTCGGAGCGGGAGCGGTAATACCGGTCAAAGATATAGGGCAGGTCTTCCGCCGAGATGCCGGGGCCGTGGTCCTCTACCTCGACGCGCACCCCCTCGGGGCAGCGCAGCGCCCGCAGCACGAAGATGCCGTCCTCGCCGATGTGGTGCATGGCGTTGCCCAGCAGGTTGTGCAGCGCCCGCTGCATCATGTCGGGGTCGGCGCAGACGGGCAGCTCCTCGTCGGGCAGCTCCAGCTTGAGCTGCCAGCCGTTCTGGGCACAGACGGCGTCGTACCGCTCGCTGACCTCGTCGCAGAGCTGGCCCATGTCGAAGTGGACCTTCTCACACTTGAGCGCGCCGCTGGTCACTTTGCTCAGCTCCATGACGCTGGACACAAGGGCTGTCAGGCGGTCGGTCTCGTCCACGATGATGTTCATCTGCTCGTCGCGGTGCTTCTTGTCGTCGCCGGTCAGGTCGCGCACCGTCTCGGCGTAGCCCTTGATGAGGGTCAGCGGGGTGCGCAGGTCGTGCGAGACGTTGGCCAGCAGGTCGCGCTGCATCTGGGAGGCGTGCTGGACCTCCTTCGCCATGTGGTTGAACTCCTGCGCCAGATCGCCCAGCTCGTCGTTCCGCACCGAGTCCACATGGACGGCGTAGTTGCCCTGTGCCACCTGCCGTGCGGCCCCGGAGAGGGCGCGCAGGGGCTTTGTGAACCATTCGCTGAAGAGCCACGCCGCCGACATGGAGAAGGCGAAGATGAGGGCCGCAGCCAGCGGCAGGACAGTGCTCAGCACCTTGCCGGCCTCAGCGACGTGCATGAGGCTGGTGGTGACCAGCACGGTGTAATTTCCGTCGGCGGTCATCCGCCCCACCATCAGCTGCACCGAGCCGGAGGGCGAAGGGGGATTGATCTTCCGCACCACTGCGCCGCCGCTCTCCCGGCAGAGCTGGCGCATGGCGCGGGCCGTGGTGTAGGCCGCCTTCTCGTCGGAGGAGTCGGTGGGGCGGGTGCGGTGGAGGTTGCAGTAGGAGAGGTTGTCCACCTTGAAGATCTGCCGCAGGGTGGTGTCGGAGATGTCGATGCAGAAGCTGCTCATCCCGCCCGTCTCGAAGATGTCGTCCCGCAGCGAGTTGAAGAAGGTGTTGTTGACGTAGAGCTGGCTGCCGAAGGCCCAGTAGGACAGCGTCTCGCCCCGCTCGATGGCCTCATCCATCCGGGCGACGATGGCCTCGGCCTGCTCGGTGAGCTGCTTCTGGATATGGGTGGTATAGAGAGGCTCCAGCAGCTGGGTGCTCAGGAACCAGAACAGCCCCACCAGCAGGAAGCAGATGAAGCAGAGAAAGCCCATGAGCTGGCCCCGGATGCCGATGGTGCGCCGTGTCTTGCTCGTTTGCCGCATGAAGAGCAGAACCTCCGCTTAACGCGCCGCGTCGGGGTCGAACTTATAGCCGATGCCCCAGACCGTGGCGATGTAGCTGCGGCACTTGCCCAGATGGCCCCGCAGCATCTTGACGTGGGTGTCCACGGTGCGGTCCTCGCCGAAGTAGTCGTAGTTCCACACCTTCTGCAGGATCTTTTCACGGCTGAGGGCGATGCCCTTGTTGGAAGCAAGGAACACCAGCAGGTCGAACTCCTTGGGGGTCAGGGCCACCTCCTCGCCGGAAACGCGCACCGTGTGGCTGGCCGTGTCGATGGTCAGCTCACCAAAGGTCATGGTGTCGGAGGCAGCGGCGGGCTTGGGCATGGTGCGGTTCAGCACGGCCTTGACGCGGGCTACCAGCTCACGGGGAGAGAAGGGCTTGACAACGTAGTCGTCGGCACCGCTCTCCAGGCCGGCCAGCTTGTCGTATTCCTCGCCGCGGGCGGTCAGGATGATGACCGGCGTGTTGATGTGGCGGGCGCGCATCTCCCGCAGGCAGGTCATACCGTCCATGAACGGCATCATCAGGTCCAGAATGACCAGATCGAAGGCCCCGCCGGAAAGCTGGGTCAGCGCAGCTGTGCCGTCAGCGGCCTCTTCACAGATATAACCGGAATATTGTAAATGTTCGCGGATCAGCTCGCGGATACGCGGCTCATCGTCAACGATCAGGATCTTAGCCATAATACAGACACCTTCCTCAATAATAGACTTCTTGACCAGAATATCATACAGCAAGAATAAAAAAAAGCTGTGAAGTTTGCGTGAATGCTTTTCAAAAAAAGTGCCCGCAGCGGCGGGCTGCTTCCAGTACCAGTATACCACAGAAAAACGGCCCTGCACAGCCGGAGTTTGCGGGGCAGACCGCAGGCCCAGCCGGATGGTGGTGCTTTCCGACCTGCACAATTCCGAGTTTGGCGCATATAATAGTGAGCTTGTGGATAAGGTGCGGCGGCGCTGGCCTGCTTTTACCTGCGCATCCCGGTGGGCCATGTGGAAGCCGGACTGCGCACCTACGATCTGGATTCCCCCTATCCGGAGGAGCTCAACCGGCAGGCGGCACCGAGAGCATTTCCAGCATGGCACACTGCATGATCCGACTGAGGTTCGCGGTCAAGGATCTGAACAAGGCCGATCAGGAAGCGCTGAAGAAAATCCCCGGCGTGCTGTCCGTCACCCCAGCGGCATGATGTTCTGCGGTGCAGTGCCCAGAAACGCCGGTGCCTCCGGCGACGCAGCGGTCAGGTTCGTCTTGCTCACCTTCCACCACAGGCGGGTGGTGCCGTCCGGCGCGGTAAAGATCAGGTTCCAGTCAAAGGGATTCTCGCTGGTGGAGTTCAGCTGCACCGGCAGAGCGTTCGGCGCAGCTGGTGCGCAGGGGGCAAAGTCGTGGGCGCGGATGCCCACGGCGGTGCAGGTCTCCGGCACCTCGGCGGCAAGGCGAAGGGGCGCATCCCAGCCAGTCAGGCGCACGGTGTGGGCATCCACGCGGGTGCAGGACAGAATGTTCTTGCAGCCGGTCAGCCGTGCAGCGGTGGTGCTCTGCGGGTCTGCAAACACCTCTTTGGTGCCGCCGGTGCGCAGCACCTGCCCGCCATCCATCACGATCATATCCCGGCACAGGCGGTAGGCTTCGTCACGGTTGTGGGTGACCAGCAGCGCCGTGCCGCCAAACCCGGCCAGCAGGCTGCCCACTTCGCCCTCCACTTCTTCGCGCAGGTAGCTGTCCAGCGCGCTGAACGGCTCGTCCAGCATCAGAATTTTGGGCCTGCCCACAAGGATGCGTGCCAGCGCGGTGCGCTGCTGCTGTCCGCCGGAAAGCTGGGCCGGGTAGCGCTTGGCAAGGGATTCCAGCCGCATGGCCTGCAGCATTTCGGCGCAGCGGGCCTTGCGGGCGGCCTTGTCTTTTTCGGCTTTCAGGCCGCAGAGCACGTTCTGCTCCACGGTCATGTTGGGGAACAGTGCGTAGTTCTGGAACAGCAGGCCCACGCCGCGCTGCTGCGGCGGCAGGTCGATGTGCTGAGCGCTGTCAAACAGCACCTGGCCGTCCAGTACGATGCGGCCCGCATCCGGCTTTACGATACCGGCAATGCAGCGCAGGGTCATGCTTTTGCCGCAGCCGGACGCGCCCAGAATGGCCGTGGCGGTGCTGCGCGCGGCAAAGTTGGCGTGAAGGGTAAAGCCATCCAGCTTTTTGGTAATGTTCACTTCAAGACTCATGCGTGGCCACCTGCTTTCTGTTTTTTCTCCAGCAGATTCACGGCCAGCAGCACCACTGCCGAGATCACGATATCCACCAGCACCCAGCGCATGGCACCGGCTTCGTCGTTGGTGCGCCACAGCTGGTACACGGTGGTGGCAATGGTGGCGGTCTTGCCGGGGGTGTAGCCTGCGATCATGCTGGTGGCACCGTACTCGCCCAGCGCGCGGGCAAAGGCCAGCACCGTGCCGGCCAGAATGCCCTGACGGCAGCAGGGCATCCGCACCCGCCAGAAGATCCACACGTCCGACTGGCCCAGCGTTTGCGCCGACCATGCCAGCGTTTCGTCAAAGCTTTCAAACGCGCCGCGCGCCGTGCGGTACATCAGCGGAAAGGCCACCACGATGGATGCAAAGATGGCACTGTACCAGTTCATGACCAGCTTCACGCCGAAATGCTCCATGAAAAAGGCACCCAGCGGCCGCTTTGCGCCGAACAAAAGCAGCAGAAAATAGCCCACCACCGTGGGCGGCAGCACCATGGGCAGGGTGAGCACCACGTCCAGCGCGCCCTTGACAGTGCGCGGCAGCTTGGCAATATAGTAGGCGGCAAAAATGCCAAGGAAGAACACCGCCGCACAGCTGACGAGGGCGATGCGCAGGCTGTTCCAAAGGGGATACCAGTCCATAAATGATACCTCCGAATAAAAAGGCTTCCCCCGGAGGGGAAGCTCTGAAAAACAACGGATTTACAGTGCGGTGAAGCCCACGCTCTCGAACACGGTCGCGGCGCGGTCGGTCTGCAGATAGGCCAGAAACTCCCTGGCAGCCTCGGCGTTGGGGGCGGCCTTCAGCACGGCGGCAGGATAGATGACCTGACCGCACATCTCTTTGGTGGCCTCATCCACGGGGGTCAGGCCTGCGCTGTAGGCATCGGTGCAGTACACGACACCGGCATCCACGCTGGCTTCGGTGATCTGGGTGGTGACCTCCTTGACGTTGGAGCCGTAGGTGATGACACCGGCTGCGGCCAGTGCTTCCTCGTCCAGAGCGTAGTAGGCAAGGATCTTCTGGGTGTACTGGCCCACGGGCACATCGCTGTTGCCCATGCAGAACAGGATGTCCTCCGCCTTCAGGTGCTCGGCCAGAGCGTCGAAGCTGTCGATGCCCTTGTCGCTGCCCTCGGGCACGCAGAGGACGACCTTGTTTTCCAGCAGGTCCACGCGGGTGGCGGAGTCCACGAAGTCCAGACCGTCGGGGTTCACGTCGGCAGAGGCGGTGATGTCCAGCTGGTTCATCTGCTTCTGGCCGGCGGAGAGGAACAGGTCGCAGTCGGCACCCTCCTGGATCTGGGTCTTCAGCGTGCCGGAGGAATCGAAGTTGAAGCGGAAGGTCACGCCCGGGTTCTGGGCAGAGTACGTTTCGGCGATGGCGTTCAGGGTCTCGGTCAGGGAGGCGGCGGCGAAGACGATCAGCTCGACGGATTCGCCGGAAGCCTCGGAGGACGCAGCCTCAGAGGAAGCGGTGCTGGAAGCAGCGCCGCCGCAGGCGGTCAGGGCAGCAGCAGCGCCGACAGCACTGGCCACAGCAAGAAAGTTACGGCGGGAGATGAGGTTGGTTTTCATGAATTTCTCCTTTTACTTCCGGGCGCACTCGCCGTCCAGCCCGGCGGCGATGCGGATGCCGTGCTCAAGGCTGGGCAGGATGTACTCGAGGTTCTCCTTGACGGCCTTGGGGCTGCCGGGCAGGTTGACGATGAGCGTCTTGCCGCGCAATACGCTGGCGGCGCGGCTCAGCATCCCGCGGGGGGTGATGGACAGGCTGTGGTACCGCATGGCTTCGGCGATGCCGGGGGCGCTGCGGTCGGCCACGGCATAGGTGGCCTCCGGGGTGATGTCCCGGGGGGAGAAGCCGGTGCCGCCGGTGGTCAGGATGAGGTTCACCTGACGGCCGTCGGCCAGCCGGATGAGCTGGGCTTTCAGGGCCTTGGCCTCATCGGGCAGGATTATGGTCTCCTCCACCACATAGCCTGCGGCGGTGAGCATCTCCACGATGAGGGGGCCGCTCTTGTCCTCCCGCTCGCCCCGGCTGCCCTTGTCGGACAGGGTGATGACCGCAGCGCGCAGCGGCGGATCTTCCAGCGGGGGCAGAAGGGTCACCTCGTCGCCGACATGAATCTCGCCGCCCTTCAGCACCCGGGCAAATACGCCCTCCCGGGGCATGATGCACTCGCCGGTCTGCTGCTTGATGACGCAGTCGTTGTGGCACTCCTTGCCGATCTGGGTCATCTCCAGCACGACGCTGCCGATGGCAAACCGGCTGGTGACGGGCAGATTGCGGAAGTCGAAGCCCTCGATGACCAGATTTTCGCCAAAGGCGCCGTAGTCCACCCAGATCTTCTTGCGGAACGCCTCGATCTTCTCGGCGCTCAAAAGGCTCACCTGACGGTGCCAGTTGCCGCCGTGGGCGTCGCTGATGATGCCCCACTCCGGGGTCAGAACAGCGCTGGGCACCTCAGTCTTGACGGTGCCGCGCTTGGGGCTGGTGCAGATTGCCAGAAGTTTTCCCATAGATCGTTATCCTCCGATGCGATACATGCCGCGGGTCGCGGGCATGGAATTGTCTCCGAAATGATGTTCCCGGGGCTTTGCCCAGATGGTCTGCCGGATGGCCTGTGAAAGTGCGGCGTCGGTTGCACCGCTGCGCAGAAGCTCCCGCAGGTCGCAGCCTGCCTCGCTGGCGAGGCAGGGGCGCAGGAAGCCTTGGCTCGTCAGCCGCACCCGGTTGCAAGAGGCACAGAACTTGCCGTGGACGGCGGCGATGAAGCCCACGTCACCCTCCCAGCCGGGGACGGTGTAGTAGACTGCCGGGCCGTCGCCGAACGCTGCGCTCTGTGCCGCAGGCAGAGGGGCGAACTCCGGCCAGCGGCGGGCAAACCGCTCCCGCAGCTCCGGCCCCGAGATGCAGGGCATGGCCGCGCCGTAGCCGATGGGCATCATCTCGATGAACCGCACCTGTAACGGGCGGCTCTCGGCGAGGGCGGCCAGGTCTTCCAATTCACCCTCGTTCACGCCCACCTGCGGCACACAGTTCAGTTTGACAGGGATGCCGCTGTCGAGGGCTGCGCGGATGCCCTCCATGACGTGCTCGAACTCGTCCCGGGCCGTGATGCTTTGGAACACCTCGGGGCGCAGAGTGTCGAGGCTGATGTTCACGCTGTCCAGCCCGGCGCTCAGAAGGGCGGGCAGCTGCCGGGCCAGCAGAATGCCGTTGGTGGTCAGGGTGACTTTGTGGATGCCGGGGATGGCTTTCAACCCCGCCACCAGCTGGTCCACGTCTTTGCGCACCAGCGGCTCGCCGCCAGTGACCCGGACGGTATCGATGCCGCACTGGGCAAAGAGAGCCGCGAGGCGGAGAAACTCTTCGTAGGTCAGCACGGCCTCCCGCTCCAGCTTCTCCACCCCATCCGGCATACAGTAGCGGCAGCGCAGGTTGCACAGGTCGGTGACGGAGAGACGGAGATAGTGGATATTGCGGCTGGAAGAATCAAACATAGCCGCCCTCCGCCCGGACATAGTGGCCGCTCTTGCCGCCGGTCTTTTCCACCAGATGGATCTCGCCCAGCTCCATCCCCTTGTCCACGGCCTTGCACATATCGTAGATGGTCAGCAGGGCCGTGGAAACGCCGGTCAGAGCCTCCATCTCCACGCCGGTGACACCGGCGGTCTTGACGGTGCAGAGGGCTTCCACGGCCTGCCGTTGAGGCAGGAGCCTGAAATCCACGCTCACCTTGGTCAGGGGCAGCGGATGACAGAGGGGGATCAGCTCGCTGGTGCGCTTGGTGGCCATGATGCCGGCGATGCGGGCGACGCCCAGCACATCGCCTTTCTTGACGGTGCCGCTCTCCACAGCGGCAAAGGCCTCCGCGTTCATGGTGATGATGCCGTGGGCCACAGCCTCCCGGAAGGTGACGGCCTTTTCGCTCACGTCCACCATCACGGCGTTGCCGGAGGCATCGAAATGGGTCAGATTGGTTTCAGTCATGATCGTATCTTTCTGCTTAACAAAAATAAATCGTATTGGAAGCCGGGCTTGCCCTCTCAGTCTCGCTTCGCTCGCCAGCTCCCCCAAAGGGGGAGCCGTTGGCAGACCGGGCAGCTCTAAGTTGGACGCCCGAGGCTCTGATATAACGCAAAAGGGTGGGCCTTGCTACAGAGGCCAGCAGCTTCTGGACAAGCGCTCCTTGTCAAGCTGCTGTGGATCTCTGCCGCAGGGCACTACCGTTCCCGACAGGCAGAGCTTTTCTTGTCCAGCGCGGGCCTTGCCGACACGCCAGTGGCTCTCCCTTTGGGAGAGCTGGCGCGAAGCGCCTGAGAGGGCATCAGCAATGCCCAAACCCGCAGTTGGGCCAGTGGCACTCGGCGCAGCCCAGACACAGGCCGCCCTCACCCAGACGGGCGATGTCCTCGGCGGTGATGGGGTCATCGGCCAGCAGGCGGGGCAGCAGCAGGTCAAAGATGGTGCGCTTGGCGTACATGACGCAGCCGGGCAGGCCGCAGACCGGCACGCTGCCCAGATAGCTCACGAGGAACATCGCCCCCGGCAGCACTGGTGCGCCGTAGGTGACGATGTCCGCGCCGGTGTTCCGGATGGCCAGCGGGGTGCGGTCGTCGGGGTCCACGCTCATGCCGCCGGTGGTGAAAATAAGCTCACAGCCTGCGTCCCTCGCTTCCAGAATGGCGGCAGTGATGCCCGCCGGGTCATCGTCGCAGACCTTGTGGAAGACCATCTCGCAGCCGTACTCCGCCAGCTTGCCCACCAGAATGGGGGTGAACTTGTCCTCGATGCGGCCCTTGAACACCTCGCTGCCGGTGGTGATGACGGCGAACTTCTTGGGCTGCATGGGCAGCACGTTCAGGATGGGCGTGCTGCCGGCTGCCGCCTGCATGGCGTCCATCTTTTCCTGCTCGATGACCAGAGGGATGATGCGGGTGCCGGCCAGCTTCTGGCCCTTTTTCACGGGCAGATCGCCGTGGATGGTGGCGATCATCATCTGGGGCGTGCGGTTGACGGCCAGCAGGGCGTTGCGGTCAATCTTGAGAAGGCCGTCGCAGTCGGCGATGAGCTCGATCTTGCCCTCCTTCGGCTCGGTGCCGTGGATGTTTTTGCCCGCGGCAGCTTTATACAGCAGGGCGGCAGCCTCGTCCTCGTGGAGGATGCCGGGCTTCTTCTCCCAGACGTAGAGATTCTCTTTGCCGATGGAGAGCAGCACGGGGATGTCCTCGGGCTGGATGATATGGCCCTTGCGGAAGCGGGCACCCTTGAACTCGCCGGGAATGATCTGGGTAATATCGTGGCAGAGCACCTGCCCTGCCGCGTCTTCGGTGCGGATGAGTTTCATTGTGGTTTTCCTCCTTACAGCGTCGGCATCTGGGCCACGAGCCAGTCGGCCAGCGCCTGCGTTTCTTCGAGGCCGAAATCGGCATCCGGGATGTCGCCCACGACAGCCAGCGGCTGGAAGGACACCGGCGTGTCCGAGATCTCCCGGCGCACGACCTCGATCTTCGGCCAGCCGCTGTCCTTGAAGCCCTCCAAGAGGACGAGGTCGTAGCCGTGGCGCTCGAACAGGGCCAGAAGGTCCTGTTCCGTCAGGCGGAAGGCCTCGGTCAGCAGGTAGCGCTGGCCGGAGTAGACGGCCACACCCTCGGCCCCGGCCTCCCGCAGACGGTAGCTGTCGGTGCCGGGCACATCGGGGATGAAATCGTGGCCGTCGTGCTTGATGACGCCCACTTTCAGCCCCCGGCTGCGCAGGGCAGGCAGGAGCTTTTCGAGAAGAGTCGTCTTGCCGCTGTTATGCAGGCCGCTGACGGCCAGCACCGCCGGGCGCTTCAGCTCCAGCTGCTCGGCAAGGATCTGTTTCGGTTCACTGTACAAAGAAAAGCACCTCCACTTCTTCGCCCGGGGCCACCGGGCCGCTGCCCGCAGGCAGCTCCACCAGACAGTTGCAGCCCATCATGGCCGACAGGCTGCCGGACGAATGGGCCTCGGCACTGCCCTCGCCGGGGATGGTCACACTGCCGCCCATGGCCTTGGCCCGCAGGTAGCGGGCGACCTTGCTGGGCTTGGAAAAGCCGGTGGTCAGGGTGCAGGTGGTGCGGGGGAGGAGACAGCCCTCCTCGCAGCGTCCCGCCGCCCGCAGCAGGGCCGGGATGGCGTATTGCTCCAGCGTCGCAGCGGCGGCGAAGGGGTTACCGGACAGGCAGAACACCAGCTTGCCGCCGACCGTTCCGGCCAGCATGGGGCTGCCGGGCTTCTGAGCCACGCCTGCGAAGAGGAGGTCTGCATCCAGCGCTTCCAGCACAGCGGGCAGATAGTCCTTCTGCCCCACCGAGACGCCGCCGCTGGTGATGACGGCGTCACATTCCGCCAGCAGCTCCTTCATCTGGCCTGCGATCTCCTCCGGGTCGTCCGAGCAGTGCCGCCGCCGGACGCCAAAGCCCAGCTGCCGCAGCCGGGCGGCGTTCTGGATGCCGTTGGCGTCGTAAATTTTGCCGGGCGTCCAAGCTTCGCCCGGGGCCAGAAGCTCGCTGCCAGTGGCCAGAACGCCCACGGTGAGCGCTTTGCAGACCGGCACAGCGGCATAGCCCTGCCCGGCCAGCACCCCGAGGTGGGCCGGGGTGAGGACGGTGCCCGCCCCGGCGATGACAGTCCCGGCGGCGATGTCCCCGCCCCGGAACACCACATTCTCCTCCGGCTTCAGGGCGGCATAGAGCCGGACGGCGTCCTCGCCGCCGTCGGTCAGCTCCTGCATCAGGACGCAGTCCGCCCCCTCGGGCAGGGGCGCACCGGTCATGATGCGGGCTGCACAGCCTGCGGGCAGGGGAGAGGCGGGGGCATCTCCGGCGTAGAGCTTCATGACCACCGGCAGGGTGACGGGAGCTTCGCGGCTGGCCCCGGCGGTGTCGGCGCTGTGCAGGGCGTAGCCGTCGAGGGGGCTGCGGTCAAAGGGCGGCTGGTCCATCCGGGCCGAAAGCGTCCCGGCGGCAATGCGGCCGCCCGCTTCGTCCAGCGGGACGATCTCCGTCTCCGGCCTCGGCAGAGCCGCAGCGGCATCCAGCACGCGGCGCAGCGCCTCAGAGGGCGCACAGAAAGGCTGTTTCATAAACTTCCTCCAAAAGCCCGCAGCGGCGCGGCCTGCTATGGCTCAGGCGGGCAGCGGCGGGGTGTTCTCTTTATCAAAAAGGCAGGTAAAAAAGAAGCGGAGACGTCTTGACCGAAAATCAAAACGCCTCCGCAGAAGCTCCGCACGTTCCGGACGAAAGACAGCTTGCAGGCTGTCTTTGCCGATGGCACTCCCCGGGCAGCGCCTGTCCTTGCAGTGACAGTGCGGCCCGGAAAGCCCCTGTGTGGATGGGAGGAGTTCTTTTTTTCAAATTGCAGCGTTTCTTCTGCGGGAAGGCGGCGGGGTTTCCCCCGCCACCCTTGAATGCCGGCTGATACAGCCCTTAGCATTGCGGCGCGGTGTCAGAGGCTGTTTCCGTAAGCAGTGTGCGCTGCTTATGGAAACGGCTTCGATTGCCGGACGGTTTAGACACCTTTGCTCAAAGAAGCTCTTATCCTGTTCAGTTGTGATGGACGGCTCAGTCCGTCCACTCGTCCACGTCGCTGATGGCTTTCGCATAGCGGCGGGTGAGGTGCTTGGTGGAGAAGAGGAACCGCTCATTCTGGTTGTTGGTCAGCTCCTCGATGTCGGTGTACTCCGGCCTGCCCTGCATGGCCTGCCATGTCTGCTCGATGGCCTCCTGCGTCAGGTCGTAGGGCGAGCGGCGGAAGTAGCGCAGCGGGGTGGCGCTGGGGTAGACGCGGGCGTTGAACCGCACCATCTCGGCCACCATGGCGCAGAGGTCCTTGTCCTCGATGAGCTGCGCGATCATGGCGTAGTTGTCGCTCATGTTGGCGCTGGAGTAGTAGTAGGCATCCTTTGCGCCGGCGCGGGACACGATGTCTGCGCACTGGGGGTCTTCCGGCATCTGGGCCAGAAGCTCATCGGCGTTTTCCACCTCACTCACCAGCAGGGCGTGGGATGTGACCAGCGCCGCCGCCGAGCGGGAGCGGATGTAACCCGCCAGCTCCTGTGCCGGGGTCAGCTTGGGCAGCTCCGGCGCGGTGACGGTGGGCTGGTCGGCGTAGGGGTCGCCCTCCGCCTCCGGCGCAGCGGCCAGAAAATCCAGCAGCTGCGGCTTTTCGGCATCGTCCGGGGTGCTCGTCTGGGCGGGCGCGGGCTGTGCCTCGGCCTGCTTTGCGGCCAGCGCGTCCGTCTCCCGCTCCACTGCGGCGATGACGTCCTCGCCGGTCTTGGCGGCGCTGCCGTCGAACATACTGCCCGTCTCCTTCAGGCGGCGGGCCGTCTCGCTGGCCGCGTCGATGTCAAAGACCTCGGCCTTCGGCTTCTTTTTCGCGGCCATCTCTGCCTTTTGCAGGTCGAGGATGACCTGCTCCGGGTCAGCGGCGGCGTCCACTGTGGTGGTGTAACCGGGTTTGCGTCTGCCAAACAGCATGATAGTTCCTCTCGTTTTTTAGAATAGATTACTGGGCTGCGGTCTCGGTCTGGCCGTAGATGCCGCGTGCTTCCAAATCGTCGGCCATGTCGCCGAGGTCGAACTTCTCCAGCGTCTCGCGGGTAGGCACACCGGTGGTCTTGTCCCAGCCGAAGATGTCATAGAAGAGGTCTTTTGCCTTCTCCATGTCGGCGCGGTCCAGCTTGGTGGTGCCTTCCTCGAATGCCTTGAAGTCGGGTTCCTTGTCGAAGACCCAGTCGCAGATGGCGTCGTGCTCCTGACGGAGGTTTGCGCTGCCGCAGTTCTTCTGGAAGCTGATGGCGGTCATGGCGCGCAGCATCTGGGTGATGCGCTCGCCTGCTTCCTGCAGACCGGCCTGCGTGTAGGTCTCGCCGGTGACGGCGGTCATGAAATCTGCCTGCAGGTCGAGGTCGCCGTGGTAGGCCCGTTCCTTGGAGGGAGACTGGGTCATGGGCCACATCCAGTTGCAGAGGGTAGCAGAGTCGTGGAAGTTCTTATCGTTGACGCAGTAGGCGGCCAGCTTTGCCTTGTTTTCGTTGATGGGCGTGTAGGCCTTGGCCTTGTCGTAGCAGCCCTCGCCGAAGAAGTCCTCCATGACCTTTTTGGTCACCTCGTAGGGTGCGCCGGAGCCGGTCTCGCAGACGATCTCGTGGATCATGCAGTCTCTGTTATACACCAGATTGTACAGCATGCCAACCTGCCATGCCTCTGCGGGGCCGTGGTGGTTGGGGAAGCCGTTGTAGATCAGGTTGGAGTTGGTAGCGCCGTCGTTGCGGTCCAGCCAGCTCTTGGGCAGGCCGAACTTTTCCATCATGGCCAGCGTGCCCTTTGCGATGACGGACAGGTCGCCCTCGCCGTAAGCCATGCGGCGGATCAGCTCGACCTCCCAGCGGGGATCGCCGGCCTTCTCCCACTCCCAGGGCAGAGAGTCGTACTCGGCCTCGCTGATGTACTTGGTGGCTTCCTCGCGCGGCATCCGCAGGATCCACAGCAGGTCGCGGTTCAGGTTGCCGTAGTTGTCCCACAGGCCCATGTCATCGACGGCGTGGGACCATGCCAGATTGATGACCATGGTGCCGTCGCCCTCGTACTTGAAGTCGTGGACGCCGTCCGGGTAGACGCGGGTGCCGTACAGCACGGGCATACAGGTGTTGGAGTTGTGGGTGGGCAGGTCGTAATCGGCCAGCGGGTCCACATCATACTCGGTGTAGCAGCGGATGGGGCAGGAGGAGCAGCCGCCGTTCTTCACGGTGTACTCTGCTGCCGGTGCGCCGAAGTCGAAGTAACCCTTGAAGCAGCGCAGCGCGATCTTGTTGATGTCGTTGTAGGGCTGCTCGCCGGTATCCACGGGGCCGCCGGGAGCCTTTTTCCACATACGGCCCGGTGCGCCGGACCAGCGGTTCTTGCCGGAGGTGGCGCTGTACTCGGCCCAGCTCTGGGGCTGTGCGGGGACGTTGTGGTTGTTGTTGCCGCCGATGAGGTTGCCCATCATGTAGTTGGACAGCTCTAGCACCTTTTTGGGGTCGGCGACCTTGACGCTGCCGGTGCCGCGGATGGCCAGGCCCTTCAGCTTCTTGTTGCCCATGGCAGCGCCCAGACCGGCGCCGCCGGAGTTGCCAAAGCTGGTGTTCAGGGTGGAGTAGTCCACCAGATTCTCACCGGCAGGGCCGATGGAAGCGGTCTCGAACTCACGGCCGTTCTGCTCCACCATCCACTTGTTGGACGCGAACGTACCCTTGCCCCAGATGTCAGAAGCGTCCTCGAGGGAGACCTGGTCGTCCTCGATGCGCAGGTAGACGGGCTTTGCGGAGATGCCGGTGATGACGATGCCGTCCCAGCCCGCATACTTCAGCATGGGGCCGATGTGGCCGCCCATGTGGGCGTCGATGATGGAGCTGCCCTTGGACCAGGTGGAGCGGAAGGTGACGTTCATGCGGCCGGAGCAGGGCACGCCGGCACCGGTCAGGGGGCCGACGCCGAAGATGACCTGTGCCTTCTCATCATAGGGGTCGAGGTCCATGGGAGCTTCCTCATACATGATGCGGTAGGCCATGCCCATGCCGCCGATATATTTATGGTATTTTGCGTCATCCTGCGTGGTGATCTCGCCAGTGGTCAGGTCAACGCGCAGGATCTTGCCTGCCCAGCCATACGTTTCAGCCATTGTTGTTCCTCCTTACAGGTCCATGTAGGCAGCCTGTGCTGCGCTGGTGACGGCATCCCAGTCCACGATGGACAGAGCGCCGGACGGGCAGCCCGCCACGCAGGCACCGCAGGCGATGCACTTGGACGACTTGCCGGTCTCGGGGTTGACGGTGGGCATATGCCAAGGGCAGGCGTCGTGGCAGGCCCCGCAGCCGATGCACTTGTCGGTGTCCACCACGCGGATGCCCTGTGCATTGGTCGTAATGGCCTTCTGGGGGCAGGCGTTGCCGCAGGCGGGGTCTTCGCACTGGCGGCAGGTGTCCGGGAAGTAGACCCAGCAGTTGTCGTTGCCGGACAGCAGGCCGTTGCCGGCGCCGTCCAGATTCAGGCGGCGCTGGATCTTGACGCGGCTGATGTAAGAGGAACACACGCCGTCGTTGGTCAGGGTGCAGTTGATCTCGCAGCGCTGGCAGCCGGTGCACAGGTCGGCGTTGACCACCAGCAGGCCCTGCGGCAGCGCCCAAGTGGCCACTGCGCCGCTGTCTACCTGCTTCTGCGAGCAGCCGAAGAGGGACAGCATGGATGCGGAGAGGGTAAGCCCTGCAAGGCTCTTGCCCGAGATCTTCATGAACTGGCGGCGGGTCATATCAGCCGTCAGAAAATCAGTTTTTGCCATAGGTTCCATTCCTCCGTTGAGGTCACTCTGCGCGGAGCACCTCAGTTACATAGAAATACGAATCGTTGACCACGGTGGTCACTGCCGCCGAGGTGATGGTCGCACCGGAAAGGGCGTCCACCTCGGTGAGGTCTGCGCTGACAGCGCCGCTGTCGGACGGCCCGGCGGTCAGCCCGGCCTCGGCAAGACGGTAGGCCGACTGCTTTTCAGCCGACCAGTCCGCGTAGGGCAGAGCCTGCGCCTCGCCGTCCTGTGCGCTCTTGCTCAGGCCCGCAGCGTACAGCTTCCGGCGTGCCACGGCCTCGGCGCTGGAATCCAGCGGGGGCGGCAGCTCGTCGTCCAGAGGCTGTCCGTTCAGGGCCGAGAGGGTCAGCCCGGCCGCATACATCCTGCGGGTGGCCTCTGCCTCGGGAGAGGTGTCGGACACGTTCCACTGTGCGGGGTCGAAATCCTGTGCCGCAGCGGACGCATCGGATGCACCGGCTGCTGCATAGGCTGCGCCGGTGGCCGGGTCGGTCACGGTGTAGCTCTTGCCTGCCAGCGTAAAGGGAGCCGCGCCCTGGTACTGGGACGTGAACTCCGGAGCGACACACTGGCCGCCGAGGCTGTCCGTCTCCGCCTGCGAGAGGATCTCCACAGCGGAGACATTGCCCTCGGCGTCGATGGTCACGGCAGCCTGCACATCGCTCTGGAAGCCCTTCTGCACGCCCTCCACGCGATAGCTGCCGTCGTCGAGCTGGTACACCGCGCTGATGCCGTAGGTGGCTGCATCCGCCTCCGATACCGGCAGCAGGGTGCCTGCGACCGTGGTGCGTGCGTTCTGCATTGCGATGAGGCCGACCGCCATGGCGATCGTCGCAGCGCCCATGGCCGCGTAGCCCGGCAGCCGTCTGCGCCACAGCGGGACGGGCGCAAACGGGTTGGTTGCCTGCTTCATGTTATCACCTGCCTGTTTTTTGGTTGTACGGGAAAAGTTTCCCAGACACGAAAATGACCGCTCAGCCTGCTGCAACAAGCGGAGCGGTCTCTTCGTTAACATATTATCACATGGACGAAAAGTAAGTCAACGCGAACCGATGTCACCTCGCACTTTTCGACGATGTTAGCGGATATTTCCGGCCGCAGAGCAGCTGTAAGCCATATTCCTGCGCCAGCTCCAGCGACTGCACGGTGGGCATGGTCTTGCTCACCAGTGCCGGGACGCCTGCCCGGATGGCCTTGCGCACCATGTCCACCGGCACGCGGCCGCTGGTGTAGAGGACGCATTCGTGCAGCGGGACGCCGGCCAGCATCACGCTGCCCACGGCCTTGTCCAGCGCATTGTGCCGCCCGATGTCCTCGCAGGCGCAGAAGATATGGCCCCGGTGCAGCACGAAGCAGCTGTGGACTGCGTGGGTGGCCTGATAGAGGGGCAGGCCCGCGCTCATGGCGGCGGCGAGGGCGTCCACCCATTCCGGCGGCAGGTCCAGCTGGGGCGCGCCGCGCAGGGGCTGCAGCTCCACGGGGCTGCCCAGCGTGATGTTGTCGGTGCAGCAGCTGGACACCTCCTGCGCCGCTGCGCTCCGCGCCGTCAGCGGGTGGGTGAGGTGGACGCTGATCTTCAGCCCCTCGGCACAGACGGCGATCTGCTCCACATCCCCGGCGGATGCGATCCACCCCTCCGTCAGCAGCCGCCCCAGCGCCAGCTGCGGCAGCAGCTCCGGTGTGCACACCACCCGGAATGCAGGCTGCTCATTGACATAGAGGGCTGTTGCACGTTCTGTCGGTACGGCGGCTTCGGTGCCGTCCGGCAGGGATACGGTCTCAAAAGCGGCGGCTGCGCCGAAACGGTCGTTGATCTGCATGGGGATATATCCTTTCTCCGGGCGGGGGCTTTTTTATACGTCATGAAACGATGACACGTTCTTTCATGGACGGATTTTCGTATGATGTATATACCATAACTGGAAAGAGATTGCAAGAAGAAGTTTCAAATCAGAAAGAGCGGGGTCGCCATAGGAAGAGAGCGGTGCAACGAAACGGTGCGTGCGCAGGCTCATCGGCTCCGCCATCCCCGGCCTGTTTGCAGCCGGTGAAGTGACCGGCGGCGTCCACGGTGCAAACCGTCTGGGCGGCAACGCTGTGGCCGACTTTACCGTCTTTGGCCGCATCGCCGGTGCTGCTGCCAGCGACTACGCTGCATGAGCATCCGCAAGCAGCCTGAACCGGCCAAAGGCGGAAAGCGCCTGAGCTGGAAGGCGAACCTCCTCTTCGCCGCCGTCGTTCTGGCGGCCGCAGCCCTGCTGTTCTGGCTGCTGCATCCCCGCAGCAAGGCCGAGCCGCTGGAAGCAGTCGTGGATTTCGGCGACGGCATCACCGAGGTGCTGCCACTGGACAAGGACTACGATTACCTGTACGAGGTGGGCGGCTATGTCGTCCATCTACAGGTGAAAGACGGCGCGGTTGCGTTTCAGGACAGCCAGTGTCCGGACCATGTCTGTGAGCAGTTTGGCTGGCTGAGCGAGGAGGGCGCATGGGCGGCCTGCGTCCCTGCCGGGGTGTATGTGCAGCTGGCTCCGCGGAGCGAGGCCGACACAGCATCCTGACCGGTCAAAAGGAATGAAGACACCCGCAAGACTCTGCAAAGAGCCTTGCGGGTGTCTTTTTTTGCGCAAAAATGACCAGATATTTTGTAAATAATGGGTGAAATGAAATTTGGACGCTTGTGTATTTCAGAAAAATGCGATACACTACCAATAACAGATTTTTTGTGCAAAGGGGATCGTATGCCCATTTGCCTACCATAGGAGGAAAAGCATGATCTGGAAAAAGAAAAAGGATGCAGCAAACCAGTCCGCTGGGGAGGCGTCGGAGGCAAAGACCTCGTCCGGCGCAGCCGCATTCGCCAAGAAAAACTGGAAATGGCTTGCCCCGCTGGCTGTCGTGCTGGTGGTGGCCGTCGTGCTGGTCGTGGGCGGCGGCAGCAGGGGCGCTGCGAGCCGTGATGTGACCTACACCGAGACGACCCCCACCCGTCAGGATGTCTCCAACTCCCTGAGCGGCACCGGTACCCTGAACCCGGCCAATACCTATACCGTCAAGTCGCTGGTGGACGGCAAGATCCTCACCAGCAATATTGAGGAGGGCGACAAGGTGGGGGAGGGCGATGTGCTCTACACCATCGACAGCTCGGACGCTTCCACCAATCTGGAAAAGGCCAGCATCGCCCTGCAGCAGGCCCAGCGCAGCTACGACAAGACCGTAGACCGCCAGTTCGTCCACGCTGAGGTGGACGGCACCGTCAGCAGCCTCAAGGTCGCCAAGGGCGACGAGGTGAGCAGCGGTCAGGAGGTGGCGGTCATCCGCGACAGCTCCAAGATGATGCTGAGCCTGCAGTTCCCCGCAGCCGACGCCGCCAACTTCTCGGTGGGCCAGAGCGCCGACGTGGTGCTGGACGGCACCTTCGAGAGCCTGAAGGGCACCATCACCGCCGTCACCGGCACCGATGAGCTGAGCACCGGAAACCTGCTGGTGCGCACCGTCACCATCCGCGTCAACAATGCAGGCGGACTGACCACCGCACAGGCAGCGACTGCCAACGTCAACGGTGTCAGCTCCATCGCCTCCGCGACCTTTGCCTATCAGGCAGAGCGCACCCTGACCGCTCCCGCTGCCGGTACGGTCTCCTCCATCAATGTGCAGGAGGGCGACGACGTCACCAAGGGTGACATCCTCATCGAGCTGTCGGGCGACGACCTGACCGAATCCATCCAGTCTGCTTCTGAGACCCTGCGCAGCGCCGAGATCTCGATGCAGAACCAACAGGATACCATGTCCAACTACATCATCACCTCGCCCATCAGCGGCACCATCATTGAAAAGGACGCACAGCAGGGCGAGGCCCTCACCTCTGGCAGCACCCTCTGCGTCATCTATGATCTGAACTATCTGGAAATGGTCATCAACGTGGACGAGCTGCAGATCAGCTCCCTCTCCGTGGGCCAGAAGGTCCAGCTGACCGCCGACGCCGTCACCGACAAGACCTATGTGGGCACCGTGACCCGCGTGTCCATGAAGGGCAGCTCCAGCGGCGGCACCACCACCTACCCCATCACCATCCGCATCGACAACACCGACGGCCTGCGCC
>OKZW01000058.1_pt1 | contig 14302 bp, 13 predicted proteins | sample 1608391 | NCBI WGS metagenome assembly OKZW01 (sample SAMN02674795, study PRJEB24791) | human gut metagenome, SKBSTL041 | isolation source: stool | host: Homo sapiens | place: USA
AAACGGCAGCCACGCCGACACCGCGCCCATGGCGCAGCAGCCCACGATGCCCACGAAGACGCAGAGTATGAAGATAGGCTTCTTGAAGCCCTTCGTGTCGGCCACTGTTCCCAAAATCGGGCTCAAAACAGCCGTGATGATGGTCACAGCCGAGCTGGCATAGCCCCAGTAAGCCAGATACTCCACCGAGCTCAGGCCCCCGGCTGCCGCCAGCGCGTTGAAGAAAATGGGGATAAGGGTGGCCACCATCAGCACAAAGGCCGAGTTGCCCACGTCGTACAGGATCCAGTTCCGTTCCAGCCTCGTCAGGCGAAAATTGCCATTCTTTCCCATCCAGTGTTCCTCTCAGTCTTCCCCGAACGTGTGCTGATATTCCGGCCCCAGCGGCTTTCCTCCGGCATACTCGCCGATGAGCCGCACCGCCAGCGGCACAGCCGTTTTGTACAGCTCCTCGAGCTTCCGGCTGCTCTGGACACACTTGGGGTTGGGCTGCGGGTTCGCCACAAGGCCGTGCATGAACTCATACTTTCCGGCGGCGCGCATCCCGGCCAGCACCACCCAGCGTTTGACGGGGTTCGCCGCCTGCAGCATATGGTGCACCGAGATCATCCCCTTCATCGCCGCCAGCGTCTCGTCCACCGTGACGCCCTCATAAAAAGGCGCGACGACCTCCGCCCGCTGGCGGCTGGGCTTGATGTGGCTGGCCGTGAAGAACTTCATGGGGTCATAGCCGTCCTCCCGCAGCAAGGCGTTGTCGAACTCTGTCTCGATCTCACAGTGGCTCACGCCGCTCTCCCGGACATAGGCCTCCACATAAGGGTGACAGGTGCTGTCCAGCGCAAAATGGCAGACGAAACCCAGCGCGTAGGCCAGCGCAGCGTCCTTATCCGCCGCGTGTTCCACCACGGCCCGGGCGCGGGTGAAAAACACCTCGCCCTTTTCCTCGTGCATGGCATTCCCCAAACGGTTCACCGGGTTCGTCTGCAATGCCTTGTAATAAAACATCAGGTCAGGCCCGTGAAGGCCCATATCGTAGAGCTCCCGGTGCTGCTCCAGCGTCTGGCGCAGCCCGTCCGGAAGCAGGGCCAGAACATCTGCGCCAAAGCGGCGGTGTGCGTAGGTAGAAGGCATGATACCGCCCCTTTTCGTTTATTTTTCGTATTCCTGCGGCAGCTCGTTCTTCAGGCCGCGCTCCATCAGGGACTTGACGGCCTCCGCCGCGCTCATCCCCTTGTTGACGATGGCGTTGACGGTCTGGACGATGGGCATTTCCACCTGATACCGCTCGGCCAGCTCCAGCGCAGCGGGCAGGGCGTTCATGCCCTCCACCACCATGCCCACTTCCTTGACGGCGTGCTCCGGGGTCTCGCCCTTGCCGATAAGGATACCGGCGCGGTTGTTGCGGCTGTGCATACTGGTGGCCGTCACGATGAGGTCGCCGATGCCGGCCAGACCCGCAAAGGTGTGGATGTTGCAGCCCATCGCCACGCCCAGACGGGCGATCTCGGCGATGCCCCGGGTGATGAGGGCGGCGCGGGCGTTGTCGCCGTAGCCGAGGCCGGTGGAGATGCCGACGCCCAGCGCGATGACGTTCTTCATGGCACCGCTCAGCTCCACGCCCTTGATGTCGTCATTGGTGTAGACGCGCATGACGTTGTTGGTAAAGACCTCCTGCACGAAGGCCGCAGCCTCGGCGTCCTTGCTGGCCGACACGATGGTGGTGGGCAGGTCGATGGCCACCTCCTCTGCGTGGGTGGGGCCGGACAGGGCCACAAGGCGGACGTTCTTCGGGCCGCCCTCCCGGCCCAGCTCATCGGCAAGGATCTCCGTCATGGTGTACAGCGTGTCCGGCTCGATGCCCTTTGCCACGTCCACGATGATCTGGCCGTCGGCCACATAGGGCCGGGCCTTTGCTGCCGTGGAGCGGACGAAGACCGACGGCACCGCGAACAGCAGGATGTCCTTGTCCTTGCAGACCTCCTCGATGCTCTTGGTGAACCGCAGCTCCTCCGGGATCTTCATCTGCGGCAGGTTGGGGTGGACGCGGGTCGTCGAAAGGTTATCGATCTCCTTCTCGATGGCCGACCAGACCAGCACATCGTTCCCGCTCACCGTCAGCATCCGTGCAAGGGCCATGCCCCAAGTTCCAGCGCCCAGAATACCAATACGTTTCATCACGTTTGTCCTCCGTATCCGCCGCGCTCCCGTCTGCCGGGGCGTGCGGCCTGTTCTGCCCGTGCCACCGCACAGGTCTATTCGATTCTATTGTACCCGAAAGCCCCTGCCGCGTCAACTGTTCCGCCGTTGTGCACAAAGTTCATGCATCTTTTTCATTCATTTCATCCATACCATGCAATTTTTCGAAACCATTTGCGTTCCCCCGGGAATCATGCTATAGTATTCTGGTAGGATTTGTAGGATTTTCTGCTCAGGCCCTTGACTGAAAGTATGGTTTAAGGTGTATCATGAGCTTTCCTGCTGTTCCATCGGTTTATCGCATTTTTCAAAAAGTACGATAAGAAGTCAAACTGCTCTATTTTTCATTTTGAAGAAGGACATCATCCATGCTGGAATCTTTGTTATCCAACCGCACCGTCAGCGTGCTCTGGGAGGCCCTGCCCCACATCCTGTCGGCGGGCCTCACCATGACCATCCCTCTCACCCTCGTCTCGTTCACTCTGGCGATGGTGCTGGCCGTAGCCGTGGCTCTGGTACAGTACGCCCGGGTGCCGGTGCTGAGTCAGCTGGCCCGGTTCTACATCTGGGTCATCCGGGGCACACCGCTTCTGGTGCAGCTCTTCATCATCTTCTATGGCCTGCCCAGCGTGGGCATCATGCTGGACGCCTTTCCGGCGGCGGTCATCGCCTTCGCCTTCAACGAGGGCGCTTACTGCGCCGAGACCATGCGCGGTGCGCTGGAAAGCGTGCCGCAGGGCCAGCTGGAGGCCGGCTGCTGCGTGGGCATGAGCTGGTGGCAGATCATGCGCCGCATCGTGCTGCCGCAGGCCCTGCGCACCGCCGTGCCCGCCCTCTCCAACTCCCTCATCGGCATGATCAAGGACACCTCTCTGGCCTCCAACATCACCGTGGCGGAGCTGTTCATGGCCGGCCAGCGGGTCGCCGCCCGCACCTACATCTTCCTGCCCATCTACTGCGAGGTGGCGGTGGTGTATCTGCTGTTCTGTACCGTCATCACCAAGCTGCAGGGGCTGCTGGAGCGCCAGCTCAACGCCCACGGCTTCCAGTAAGAAAGGAGTATGGCTGTTATGGCAATGTTAGAGATCCGCGGCGTCCGCAAATCCTTCCATACATATGCAAAGCCCGGCGTCCGTCCCGGCATCTTTGGCCGTGCCCCGAAGCCGGTCAGCAGCCTTGACGTGCTGCGCGGCGTCGATTTGACGGTGGAAAAGGGCGACGTCGTGGCCATCCTCGGCCCTTCCGGCTCAGGCAAGACCACCCTGCTGCGTTGTCTCAACTTCCTTGAGACGGCGGACGCAGGCCAGCTCACCTTCGACGGTGAGACCTTCGACCTCGCCCACGCCGACCGCGCCAGCATCGCGCGGCTGCGCCGCAAGACGGCTTTCGTCTTCCAGAACTACAACCTCTTCCGCAACAAAACGGCCCTGCAGAACGTCACCGAGGGCCTCATCGTTGCCCGGAAAATGCCCAAAAACGAGGCCAACGCCATCGGCATGAAGATGCTGGAAAAGGTCGGCCTCGCCGACCGGGCCGACTACTACCCCCGCCAGCTCTCGGGCGGTCAGCAGCAGCGTGTGGCCATCGCCCGCGCCCTCGCTTCCGCCCCCGAGATCATCTATTTCGACGAGCCGACCAGCGCCCTCGACCCCGAGCTGACCGGCGAGGTGCTGGCTGTCATGCGGCAGCTGGCGCAGGAGGGGATGACCATGCTGGTCGTCACCCATGAGATGGGCTTTGCCCGCAACGTCTCCTCCCGCACCGTCTTCATGGAGAACGGCGTCGTGGTGGAGGAAGCCCCCTCGCAGGAGTTCTTCGCCCACCCCAAAGAGGCCCGCACCCGCGAGTTCCTGCAAAAGATCTCGCATACCGAAGTCTAAGCCTCTCCCAAGCTTTTACCACAGAAAGGACTATTATTATGAAACGCAAAACCTTTATCTCCCTGATGAGCGTCATGGCTGCCGCTGGTGCCCTCTCGCTGGCTGGCTGCTCTTCCAGTAAGTCCGCTTCCTCCGCCGCTGCCAACAAGCTGGAGACCGTCCAGTCCAACGGCAAGCTGGTCGTCGCGCTGGAAGGCGCATGGCAGCCCTGGAGCTTCCACAATGAGAGCGACACCCTCGTCGGCTACGACGTCGAGGTCTCCCGCGCCATCGCCGAAAAGCTGGGCGTCGAGCCGGAGTATGTCGAGAGCGACTGGGACAGCCTCTTCGCCGGTCTGGACGCCGGCCGCTATGACCTCGTCTGCAACGGCGTCGAGGTCACGGAGGAGCGCGCCAAGACCTACGACTTCACCACCCCCTACGGCTACATCCACACCGCCCTCGCCGTCCGCAAGGACAACGAGGACATCAAGAGCTTTGAGGACCTCGCAGGCAAGACCACGGCCAACAGCCCTGCCTCCACCTATATGGAGCTGGCCGAGAGCTACGGCGCTACCGTGCAGGGCATCGACACGCTGGAGGAGACCATCCAGCTGCTGACTGCCGGCCGTATCGACGCCACCCTGAACGCCGACGTCTCCTTCTACGACTACCTGAATGTCCATCCGGACGCCGACTTCAAGCTGGTGGCCCAGACCGAGGAGGCCTCCCATGTCGCCATCCCCGTGCTCAAGAGTGACGACACCTCCTTCCTCGACGCCCTCAACAGCGCCATCGAAGCACTGCGTGCCGACGGCACCCTCAAGGAGCTGAGCGAGAAGTACTTCGGCGAGGACATCTCTTCCGAAAACTGATCCCGGCCCACCGGAGGCACATTACGACCTGCGCAGCAGTCTCTCTTTATCCTGTGATCAGCGCCATCGCCACGTCGTTGACGTTTGTTCCGGTGGCTCCTGTGATGATCAGCCCCTCTGCCGCCTGTAAGGCGTGGTAGGCATCGTTATTTTTCAGGGTGTCGAACACGTTCCAGCCCTTTGCCGCCAGAGCGGCGGCGGTATCGCCGTCCACATAGCCGCCAGCGGCATCGGTGGGGCCGTCGGTGCCGTCGCTGCCCACCGAGAAGACCGCCGCGTCCAGCCCGGCAAGTGCCGGTGCCGCCGCAAGGGCGATCTCCTGATTGCGGCCGCCGAGACCCTTCCCGGTCAGGTGCACCACAGTCTCGCCGCCTGCGATAAAGGCCAGCTTCCGGCCCTGCCCCGCGTGGGTGCGGGCGATGGAGCCAAGGAAGCTGCCTGCCTCCCGGGCCTCGCAGCAGAGCCGGTCGGTGAGGACGACTGGCTCATAGCCCCGCGTCCGGCAGGCACTGGCCGCAGCTGCACACAGTTCCCGGACGCTGCCGGTGATCCGGGTCGCCACGTTGTCGAGCGCTTTCGGCGTTTCCTGTGCCAGAAGCTCTTTCGCCTGTTCCGACAGGTTCAGCCGATACTTTTCCGCAATGGCAAGCGCCTGCGCGCAGGTGGAGGAGTCCGGCACCGCCGGGCCGCTGGCGATCATGTCCAGCGGGTCGCCCAGAATATCACTGAGGACGATGCTGAATACGTTTGCCGGAGCGCAGCGCTGTGCGAACCGCCCTCCCTTGACCCCGGAAAGCCGCTTGCGGATGGTGTTCATCTCCACGATGTCGGCCCCGCTGGCAAGGAGCTGATGGGTGATGTCCTGCAATTCCCCGCCGGGGAGCAGCGGCTTTTCAAACAACGCGCTGCCGCCGCCCGAGAGCAGAAATAGTACCGTGTCCTCTGCGGTCAGCCCCTGCACCAGCTCCAGCGCCTTTTCGGTGGCCGCAAAGCCGTTTTCGTCCGGGACGGGATGGCCTGCTTCATAACAGTCCACCCCGGAGATCTGGCCTTTGATGTGGCCATACTTGGTCACGACCACACCGCCGTCCACCCGGCCCAGTGCTTCCACGGCGGCACGGGCCATCTGCCATCCGGCCTTGCCCGCCGCCACCAGCAGCACCTTGCCGCCCTTGGGCTGAAAGGCTTTCAGTGCACGGCGGACAGCCTCGTCCGGCAGGACAGCGCTCAGGCTGGCCCCGATGATGGCGTCGGCATCCCTTCGCAGCGTTTCGTTCATCCTCATGTCCTCCATTTTTGTGGGATCCCGCTTCCGGCGCAGGCCCTTTTGCTCTGATTATAGCACGGATCTGCCGGTCTGTGGGGAATTTTTTGCTCCTTCACTTTGCTCCATGGGGCAGCGCCGCCAACTATCATATCGCGCTGGACAGCGGGGTCATCGGCATCGAAACGTGCACCAAAATCATGGAAAGCCTTGTCCGAACGGTGCTTTCCGGGCCAATAACGTAAAATGCCGCCCACCTGCGTGACAACAGCGCAGGCGGGCGGCATTGTTTTTCCGGTCAGAGCTTATTTCAGCACTTTATTTCCGGTCACAGGGTCGGGGATGCCCAGCAGGGCCAGAATAATGGCCATCCGGATATAAACGCCGTTGTGGACTTGGTCGAAGTAGGCGGCACGAGGGTCGCTGTCCACGTCCAGCTTGATCTCGTCGATGCGGGGCAGCGGGTGCAGCACCGGCATATCCGACGGGGCCAGTTCCAAGAGCTTGGCGTTCAGGGAGTAGCAGCCTTTCAACCGGAGGTAGTCCTCTTCGTTGAAAAAGCGCTCCTGCTGGATGCGGGTCATATAGAGCACGTCCAAGTGCGGCAGCTCGGCTTCGAGGTCTGCCGTCTCCTTGTAGGTCTGATGGAGAGGCGTCAGGGTCTCGTCCTTGACGTACTGGGGGATGCGCAGCTCCTCCGGCGAGATGAACACGAAGCGATTTCCCTCAAACTGGCTGAGGGCTGCGGTCAGGGAGTGGACCGTCCGGCCAAATTTGAGGTCGCCGCAGAAGCCCACCGTCAGATGGTCCAGCCGCCCTTTGCGCTGGCGGATGGTCATCAGGTCGATCATGGTCTGGGAGGGGTGGGCGTGCCCGCCGTCGCCTGCATTGATGACAGGCACCCGTGCATACAGGGACGCCCGGAGCGGTGCGCCCTCTTTCGGGTGGCGCATGGCGATGACATCGGCATAATTGCTCACGACGCGGGCCGTGTCTGCCACCGTCTCACCCTTGCTGGCACTGGACATCTGCGCCCCGGCAAAGCCCAGCGTCTTGCCGCCCAGCCGCAGCATGGCCGACTCGAAGGAAAGCCGGGTGCGGGTGGACGGCTCGTAGAACAGCGTCGCCAGAATGCGCCCATCGCAGAGATGCGCATAGGGCGCGGGGTCTGCCTCCATCCGGTCTGCAAGATCGAGAAGGGCCAGCTGTTCGTCCAGAGAAAAGCTGTTCGGCTCAATAAAATGTCTCACAGCCATTCTCCCTTCAGCACAAACCTCTCGCGCTCCGCGCCCGTGGAGATGAACTGGATCGCATGGCCCAGCTGCTGTTCGAGGAATTCCACATAGCCCTTCGCTTCCTTGGGCAGGTCGTCCCAGCTCTTGCAGCCGGAAATATCCCTGTTCCAGCCGGGCAGCATCGTGACCACCGGCTCCATCCGGTCGAGGTCGGACAGGGTATCGAAGCGGGGGACTTCCACACCATCCAGCTTGTAACCGGTGATGACCGGGATCTCCTTCATGCTGCTGAGGACATCCAGCTTGGTGAGGGCGATCTTATCCGCCCCCTGACAGGCCAGACCGTACCGACTGGCCACGCAATCAAAGGGGCCGACCCGGCGGGGACGGCCTGTGGCCGCACCGTATTCCCCGCCTGCCTTGCGCAGCTTCTCGTTCCAGTCCTCGCCCATGGCGTTCTCAGCGGCAAAAGGACCGGCACCTACGCAGGTGGAATACGCTTTCAGCACACCCACCACATGGTCGAGGCGGCAGTTGGGGATGCCGGCCCCCAGCGGTGCGTAAGCTGCCAGCGTGTTGGAGCTGGACGTAAACGGGAAGATGCCGTAATCAATATCCCGCATAGCACCCAGCTGGGCTTCCAGCACGATGCGCTTGCCGCTGTCGTGAGCTTCCTGCAAAAAGGCCCCCACATCGCAGATGTACGGTGCAAACTGCTCCGCCTGTGCTCTGCACCAGCTCAGCAGCGCATCGTAGGACATCTTTTCCTGATGGTAGCAGCCCGCCAGCTCCATGTTCTTGGAGTCCAAAATCATGTGCAGACGGTTCTGGGTGCGCTCCTCGTCCAGATGGAGCAGGTCGCCCAAACGCAGGGTCTTTTTGCGGTATTTGTCGCTGTAAGCGTAGGCAATGCCGCGCCGGGTGGAGCCGAAGGCACTGCCCTTTTGGGCAAGGCGGTCTTCTTCCAGCCCGTCCTGCACCTTATGCCACGGCATGGAGATGGTAGCTTTGTCGGAGAGCTTCAGGTTCTTGGGGCTGATCTCCACGCCGCGGGCCTCGATGGCCTGCATCTCGCCTGCAAGATGGTCAAGGTCGATGACCATTCCCGTGCCCAGCACACAGGTGACGTCCGGGTGCAGGATGCCGGAGGGCAGCAGGTTCAGGATGAACTTACCCTTCTCAGTAACAACGGTATGGCCGGCGTTGTTGCCGCCCTGATAGCGGGCGACCACATCGGCGTTTTCGGCCAGCAGGTCGATGACGCGGCCCTTGCCCTCATCGCCCCAGTTGATTCCAGTAACAGCAGTCAGCATAAACTTCAATTTCCTTCTTTTCACATTTTGCGATGGCCTGCGGCAAAGGCTGTTGCGCCGCCGCAGAACCTCATCCTTCGATTTTCCTCTTGCAATTTCCAGTCGCAATTGCTATTATACGAGCAGAGAAAGAATGTGTAAAAAGTATCCTGTGTATGGCAGCGATGTAATTTTTATATGAAAGGTGGAAAAGCATCATGTATGTGGACTGGGAATATTATAAGATCTTCTATTATGTGGCGAAGTATCAGAACTTTACCAAGGCGGCGCGGGTGCTGGGCAACAACCAGCCCAATATCACCCACTCGATGAACCGGCTGGAAAGCCAGCTGAACTGTGTGCTCTTCATCCGCTCCAACCGGGGCGTCACCCTGACGCCGGAGGGCGAGATGCTCTATTCCCGCATTGCGTCGGCGGCGGTGCAGATCCAGGACGCCGAGGAGGAGCTGAGTGCCAGCGCCACGCTGGAGCACGGCGCGATCAGCATCAGCGCAACGGAAACGGCGCTGAACATCTATCTGTCCGAAAAACTGCGGGCCTTCCACACCGAATATCCCGGCATCCGGCTGCGCATCTCCAACCACTCCACCCCGCAGGCAGTGCAGGCCGTGAAGAACGGCGAGGTGGACTTTGCCGTTATCTCGACCCCCGCAGAGCTTGAGACGGGGCTGAAAATGGTAGATTTGATGCCCTTTTACGAGGTTCTGGTGGGCGGCCGGACCTTCACCGCACTGGCAAGCCAGAACCTGACCCTGAAAGAACTGGTCAACTACCCCCTCATCTCCCTCAGCGACGAGAGCATGACCCGCAGCTTCTACCGGCAGTTCTTCCTTGACCACGATGCCGTCCTCCGGCCCGACACCGAGGCCGCCACCACCGACCAGATGCTCACGCTGGTGAAAAGTGAGCTGGGCCTTGCCTTCGTGCCGGAACCAATGGCAAAAGAACGTCTGGCCCGCGGCGAGCTTGTGGAGCTGCATCTGCAGGAGATCATCCCTCAGCGCTCCATCTGCCTTGTGTACGACCATCACCGCCCGCTGAACACGGCAGCCCGCAAGTTCCAGCAGATGCTGACCAAAGCGGCCCCCAAGCGCCCGTAACACAGATAACCGCCGGGCCTTTCCCTGCAAACTGATCTATACGGGACTGTTGCAAAATAGCTCTCTGAAAAAACAATGCACAAAACCCGGAACCTTTTCACAGCCAAATCGGCTTAAAAAAGGCTCCGGGTTTTTGATTTTGTGCTATTTCTTTGTGCAAGTTGCTATCGCATTTTTATTTTGCAACAGTCCCCTGTTTTATTTTTACTTTTCCTGGATCTGTTTGCCGGTGAGGTGTTCAATGGTGATCTCGTAAAGCTGCACGGCCTTGATGTCCAGCGCAATTTCCTTTTCCACCTCTTCCTTGCCGGGGTAATACTTCATGCCAAGCTCCCGCACGCGGGCCTCGGTAGCAGCGGCATCGTCGATCAGATGGCAGCGGCCAAACACCACGGTGCTCTGCACATAAGGTGCCCAGTCGCCCGGCTCAAAGTGTTCGTTGCCGTAAACGGTAAAGCATACCTTATCATTCTGTTTCAGCGCGTCCACCTTCTGGCCGGACTTTGCACCGTGGAAGTAGATTTTGTCGTGCTCCTGATCGTAGTAATAATTTACCGGGATCGCAAAGGGATAGCCGTTGTCGCCGTTCACTGCCAGCACGCCCCGCCGGGACTGCTGCAGCAGGTGCTTTGCAGCTTCTTCCGGGATGGCGCGGCTGGCTCTTCTCATGGGTCTGAACATTTTTGTTTCCTCCATGTATCGCAGGTTTGCGGTGTGCACTCATGCACCCTTGATAATGCGGATGAGGGTCTTATCCAGCTGGATGGTGCGGTTCCACGGGTTCAGGATGATGCCGCTGATCTCCGGCACGGCAAGCGCTGCATCAAACAGCTTGTCTATATCCACAAGAAAGGTGGACTGCACCGGCTCGGCTCCCTTCATTTCCTCGTCAAAGCTGGTGAATGCATACCACCAGCTTGCGCCATCGGCCGTCCGGATGGCCCGCAGCTGCATCTGTTCACTGCCCAGATTGGGCTCCACCGCCACGACAAGCTGGCCATGCTCCTTTATGCGCCGCCGGATCACGGTAAGGGTGTGGGCCAGCTGTTCCTGTGTTGGCTCCTGCTGCAGGGCGGCTACCGCCTGCTCGATCTTTTCGTTGCCGTTCAGGCCCTTGTCTCTGGGTTGATTCATTGAGGTTGGTTCCTTTCTATTGTATTTTGGCAGAGGGAATAAGCGCAGCTCATCACAGCAGCAGATCGAACAGGCCGATCATTACCGGCATAGACACAATGGAAAGCAGAGTGGTCAGCACATACAGCGCGCTGGAATGCGCCGCATCGCGGTCATAGAGCTGAGCCATGGAGGTAACAGTAGCACAGGCAGGGGTGATGGCGGCAAGGTAGACCGTCATCAGGATGGACTTGCCGTCCGGGATCCAAAGGGATGCGTGAACTGCCCAAAGCAGCAGAACGATGACCAGCGGAACACCCAGTAGACGCAGAAACACCGGCAGATAGTTGCGCGGGGTGCAGAAAACCTTTTTCAGGGGCACTTCCGCAATGGCCATGCCTGCCAGCAGCATTCCCATGGGGCCGATCATAGTGCCGACACTGCTCAGTGTGCTGGTGATCGGGGCAGGCAGCGAGACGTGCAGCAGGTACAGCAGAGCACCGGCTGCAATGGCGATCAGATTGACATTGGTAAGGAGCTTGCGCCATTCCAGCCGGGCAGACCCCTGCAGGCAGGCGCTTGCATGGGTCCAGAGCAGTACCAGCTGTACAATGACAAAGGCGCAGGAGTAGACAACATATTCCTCCCCCAGCAGGGCCTGTACAATGGGGATGACCAGCGCGGCGGCATTGCTGTAAATGATATTGACCTGCTCCACGGCGTCCAGCTTGAGAGGCCTGCGGAACAGCGCATTCAGAAGCAGAAATACAACGTGCATTCCAACGGCGATGCCCATGGAATAAAGCAGCCCGGTGCGGATCTCCGGAGTATCCTTGATCTGAAAGGCGTTCAGAACGACACAGGGCATGACCAGATAGACAAAGACCACAGACAGCACCTTACTGTCCGATGCCTTCAACAAGCCGGTTTTTACGACGGCATATCCCATCAGCAGAATCAGAAATAGCTGCGCAATCTGCTGCATCAATAAAAGGCTGATTTGCATTTGGATCTCCTCTTTTGCAATTCGTTTTTGCAGCACCATCCTACTCCATTAGCAGGGCATCGTCAAGAGAAAACAGAGAAAAAACATGTTTCAGAAGGATGGCATAGAGCATTTTTATGCTCAAAGCAAAAGCCTATTGACATAATATGTAAATGGGTATATTTTGTGGATAAAACATTCACCAACGGGAAAGGAAGGGGTTACAATGTCCAGAATCTGCTCAAGAAGAACGGCATCGACTTTGAGCATTTTGCCTTTATGGGGTTCGTCTTCTGGATTACAAGGACGCAACAGGGGAGCGCCCGGAAACAGAGCGTACTCACCCTTGGCAGGAGCCGGAACGGGAAGCGGCGCTGGAGGAAATTGCAGCATACTGCCGCCGTACCGGAGCCTACTTCAACAATCAGGCGGCGAATCCGGCCAACCCTGAAGCACATTACTGCCCCACCGGGCCGGAGATCTGGCAGGACACGGAAAAAAATTTGGATGTTCTGGTCTGCATGGCAGGCACCGGCTTTGGCACGGCTCGCTATCTGCGAGAGCAGAATCCGGCACTTAAAATCGTGCTGGTACAGCCCCATCCGGATTCCCGTCTTACGGCAGAGCATCCGGACGTTCCGATTATCGACGGGGTTCTGCCCGTGTATGGTGTGCCTGAAAGCGAACTGTCTGACTATCTGCGGCCGGAAGGTTTATTTTTGTTTATCCATCATAATATTCGCTAAAGGCAAAGGGAGTTCTGCCCGGACCTTCGTCCGTGACGGAACTCCCCTTTTTTAGCTTTATAGAAAAACCATAAGTCCTCTGCCACGCTCAGCGGAGCAAAAACCACACACCCAGCAGGATCGCAAGGAAGATCAGGTTGGACAGGGTGAACAGCCCAAAATACTGCTTCTTCCCCTGTGGCAGCTCCCGTGCGATCTGTCGGTAGGAAATAAGACTGGCCATGGATGCGATCAAAGTGCCAAGACCTCCCAGATTGGTGCCGATGATGAGGGCTTGTGTCTCTGCCGTGAACCCGGACAGCAGCAGGGCGGCGGGAACATTACTGGTGACCTGCGAAGCAAGAACCGCCACCAGAACTTCCCGGCCGGTCAGAAACTCCTGCAGCCAGCCGGAAAAGGCCGGAATGCGCCCCAGATTGCCAATGAAGATGAAAAAAGCCACAAAGGTCAGAAGCAGGGAATAGTCCACCGCCCGCAAGGTGCGTGGGTCTGCAAAAAGAACGCAGACGAGTACAGCGGCAAAGGCAATGCCATAGGGCAGCACTCGGATCACGGACAGCAGGCAGACGGCAAACAGAACCAGATACAGCAGGATGATCTTCTGATCCCCCTGAGATACAGAAGAAGAAACAAGCTCATCCACGGAAAGGGCGGCAGAGTTTTTCCGGCAGACCAGCGCTGCCCAAGCCAGCAGCAGGAGCAGAGAGACCAGTGTGTAGGGCAGCATAAGAAGCACAAATCCCTCGATGCTCATGCCGCTTTTTCCGTAAAGATAGAGGTTCTGCGGGTTGCCGATGGGGGTCAGCATACTGCCAAGATTTGCCGCAATGGTCTGCATACAGACCACCGGAATCAGAAGGGAGCGGCGGACATCCGCTCCCAGACGGCTCAGAACCACGAACGTAAAGGGAACGAAGGTCAGCAGGGAAACATCGTTGGTGATGAACATGCTTCCGAAAAAGCACAGCCCGACCAGTACCAGCGTCAGCTGAAAGGTGCTGTGGGTACGGGACAGCAATGCCCGGCCCAGTCCATCAAAAAAGCCCTGCCGCCGCAGCCCGGCCATGACCGTCATCAGGGAAAACAAAATCGCCAGCGTGCGCAGGTCGATGTAGCCGAGATACTGCGCATCCGGCAGAACAAAGAAGGCGGAGACAACGGCCAGCACAGCGGCTGCGGTGAGGACCGTTTCCTGCTGAATGAATTGTTTGAGTTTCATAGAGACACATCCTTGTAATTGTAAAGGCTGCCCTGCTGCGGTGCCGGACGGCCTTTCTTCGTATTTCAGAGCAACAGCTCAAACGACCCGATCATCAGCGGCATTCTTCAATGTGGAAGATCGCTACTTTCCCGAAGAACGGATTGCAAGTGCGTGCAGCTTCCGGCTCAAATCGGCCAGACACCATGCGATTGCCATACCGCCGGCAATTCCAAGAGCGGCCAGAAAGGTCTGCTCTCCGAAATGCTCTGCAGCAGACAAATCATTGGAGACGACTGCGTTCATGCAGTAGTAGAGGGTGCTTCCGGGAATGAGGGGAATGGCAGCGGTGATGAAGAAAGGCGTAGAGGGTGCATTGCAGCATCGGGCAAGAATTTCGGCATACAGAGCGGCAGAT
>OKZW01000065.1_pt1 | contig 13929 bp, 18 predicted proteins | sample 1608391 | NCBI WGS metagenome assembly OKZW01 (sample SAMN02674795, study PRJEB24791) | human gut metagenome, SKBSTL041 | isolation source: stool | host: Homo sapiens | place: USA
CGGAATAATACGAATCCTATCCTTTCCGATGAATTGGAGAAAATGAAGAATCGTAAACTGCTCGAAGAATATTTTTCACGTTCTTTGGAGATAGAACTTCTTCTTCGGCTTTACCCGGATGATGAAGATACCATCTATCAGATCGTAGATTTGCTGGTGGACACCTGTGACAGCAAGCGTAACCTCATAAGAATCGCTGGCGATGATAAGCCCGCCGAAGTTGTGCTCAGTCGGCTAAAAAAGTTGAATGCAGACCACATCCGCTTCGTACTGGACTGTCTGGCAGCGAACACTTCCCCGATACGGAATATGAAGCAGTACCTTCTGGCCGCACTATTCAATGCTCCAACCACAATACAGCTCTATTATCAAAACAAAGTTAACCATGATTTAGCAGCTCGGAGGTGATGAAAATTTCCAAAAAGGCAACAACGATAGCCGTTATCAACCAGAAAGGCGGCACGGGCAAAACCACCACCTGTGAAAATTTGGGCGTAGGGCTTGCAATGGAGGGCAAGAAAGTTCTGCTTGTGGACGCTGACCCACAGGGTTCGCTTACTGTCAGTATGGGCTGGCAAGACCCGGATGCACTGCCCACTACACTCTCCACTCTTATGCAGAAAGCCATGAACGACCAGTGTATTCCACCCGGCGAAGGGATTCTGCACCATGCGGAGGGCGTTGACCTTATCCCGGCCAACATCGAACTGGCCGGACTGGAAGTGGCTCTGGTGAATACCATGAGCCGGGAGAAAGTGATGAAACAGGTGTTGGAAAGCGCAAAACGCGAGTACGACTATATTCTGATTGACTGCACTCCCTCTCTCGGTATGCTGACGGTCAATGCGCTGGCAGCGGCAGATTCCGCACTGATTCCGGTGCAAGCACAATATCTTTCGGCAAAAGGGCTGGAGCAGTTGCTTCAAACCGTGCAGAAAGTAAGGCGGCAGATAAACCCGAAACTGAAAATTGAGGGCATCCTGCTCACCATGACGGACAGCCGCACCAACTATGGAAAGCAGATCGACACTTTGATTCGTCAGGCATACGGTAGTAAAATCAAGGTGTTCGACCAGACCATTCTCCGGTCTGTTCGTGCTGCTGAAACCAGTGCCGCCGGCAAGAGCATTTTCCAGTATGACCCCAAGAGCAAGGTGGCAGAAGCCTATCAATCTCTTGCGAAGGAGGTGTTGGTGGATGCCGAAAAGCGGCTTAAACGTAGCACTGAAAGGTCTCGATGATATTTTTTCGACCGAAGAATCCCGGCAGGAAGAACAGCGGGAGCAGGTACAACAGATTCCCGTCAGCGAACTTTTCCCGTTCAAAAACCACCCGTTCAAAGTTCTGGACGATGATTCCATGACCCGGACGGTGGAAAGCATTTCGCAGTTCGGTGTGCTTGCGCCGCTGATTGCCCGCCCCAGACCAGAGGGCGGCTATGAGATCATCTCCGGGCATCGTCGGAAACACGCCGCAGAGCTTGCAAATCTGGACACCGTGCCTGTCATTGTGCGAAATATGGAGGATGATGCCGCCACGATATTGATGGTCGATTCCAATTTGCAGAGAGAACACATCCTGCCCAGCGAGCGGGCATTTGCGTACAAGATGAAGCTGGATGCAATAAAAAATCAAGGTGCTAGGTCAGATTTAACTTCGTCCCAAGTTGGGACGAAGTTGAGAGCCGATGAAAAAGTAGCAAAAGATTCAGGCGAAAGTCGCAATCAAGTCCAGCGTTTTGTGCGCCTGACGAACCTTGTCCCTGAATTGCTCGACATGGTGGACGAGAAAAAAATCTCTTTTAACCCTGCGGTAGAACTGTCCTATCTGGACGAAAAACAGCAACAGGATTTTTTAGAAGCAATGGATGCTTCCCAGAACGCACCATCTCTTTCACAAGCCATTCGGATAAAAAAGCTGGCGCAGCAGGGTGAGTTTGACTATGATGCAGTCTACAACATTATGAATGAGGAAAAGAAAAGCGAACTGGACACCGTGACCATCAAAAACGAAACCCTGCGGAAATACTTTCCACGCAATTACACGCCCCGGCAGATGGAAAGCATCATCATCAAGCTGCTCGACCAGTGGCAACTAAAAAAGCAACAGGCAAAACAGAAGAAGCAGGAAGAAGCGCGCTGATTGCAGACTGAACCAAAAGACCCAGTTCCGGGTCTTTTATTTTTGCAAAAATTTTGGAGGAAACGCCTATGAACTTTACTACCACTCACATTCGTTCCGAGAAAGTCACCGTTGATACTCGCATCTACACCGTTCTGGAGGGCGGCAAGAAGTCCGGCAAGGTCTACCTCGCTGCAATCGCTCCCGACATGGAGCTGACTGTCATTACACTGGACGAAGCTCCCGGCATTCTGCCCTGTTTTGACGAAAGCGATGCCTATCTCAGTGTGCTGGACACCTCGCTGCTGCTCAGCTACAACCCGGCGCAGGTGCTGAAACTGGCGGGCAAGCACTATCTGACCGGTCCGGTCATTCTGGTGCGCACCAATATGGATGGCGAGTTCATCTCGCTGACGATCGATCAGGTCTACCTCTTTCAGAAGTACCTGATGCGCCACAGCGTTACCCTGATGGCTGACGGCCAGAAGCTTCCCTGCATCTGCATGGAGTGAGGTGTCCTTATGTCAACCAGAGAAAAAAGAGAACAGCGGAAAGCCCGGAAAGCGAGGTTTGCTGCAATGTATCCGGGCTTGTCACACGATGAAATTATCGAGGAGTGCATCAAGGAGCTGAATCACTATTTCGAGGTTGGGCCGGAAGTTGCCCTTATCAGTGCCGAAAAAGGCGTTCAGTGTGTGCCGTTTGATGAATCACCTCAAAAGAAGTTTCCTTACTTTGAGGGAACTTACGAAGTCTTTGACGTTCCGCATACGGATTTCCAGATTCGCTATCAGCCAGAGCAGATTCTCGCTGCAAACGGAAGAAAAATCCTGACCGGCACGGCATTTCTTTGCCGCAAGGAAAATGAGCGTTGTCTTATGCTTCCGAGCCGATATGAAAAGGTCGATGTGGAAGATTTTATTCGGGAGCATCTGTTTTTCTACGATGATGCTGAGACGCGCCATGTTGGTGTTGAGCTTTCGGAGGTTGCGTAATGGAGTTCGTGAAAGACTTTCTGATCTATGAAGCCGGTGCGCTCTGCGGGTTCTTTATCGCAGCCCTGATGAATGCGGCACGCGCCGGACAGGAAATCGCCATCAAATTTGAGGAGGACAAGCATGGAGCAGGAGAAGAACACCCTGACGGTGCTGGAAATCGCACCGGGGCATTACCCGAAGCAGGTCGAGATCGACCCTGACCTGAAAGCCTTGCAGCAGGCAGTCGGCGGCAACATCGGTGCCAGCTACCCGTTCAGTGATCCTGTTGCCATCGTCTACAACGATGAGGGTAAGCTGATGGGTCTGCCGCTGAACCGCGCCCTGCGGGACGGAAGCGGCGAAGCCTATGATGTGGTTGCCGGAACCTTTCTGGTGGTCGGTCTGGGTGAGGAAGATTTTGCATCTCTCTCCCCGGAGCTGGCGCAGAAGTACGAGGAGCATTTTCATCAGCCGGAAGATTTTATCCAGCTGGGGCATCGGATGATGATTGTTCGTGTACCGGATGAGGCAGTCAGCCCGGAAGATAGCAAAACTGCACCGCCGAAAGATGCCGGACATGACCGTTGAGCCTGATTCTCTGCTCTGGAGGTGATGGAAATGCAGGAAGAAATCGAGCACAAGACGGTCAACTTCGCCATCTCGACTGCGAAGCTGTCTGCCCGCACACTCCTGAGAGGGGCGCAGTTCTTTCTGCGCCAGTACGACAAGAGTGCATCGCAGGGCAAGCAGTCCATGAAGCGGCTCATACGGCAGAACCGGGGTGTGACCAATCTGGAAATCGAAAAGACTGGCATCAAGGATTTTGACCGCTGCGCTAAGCGGTATCACATCGACTACGCCATCCAAAAAGACCTGTCCTGCACACCACCTCGGTTTCTGATTTTCTTCAAGGCACAGGATGCAGACGCTCTGAACGCTGCGTTCAAGGAGTATTCGGCAGCAGTATTGAACAAGGCCGAGCGTCCCTCTGTGCTGGCCAAGCTGCACGATCTGGCACAGGTCATTGCCAACCTCCCCGACAAAGTACGGCACAAAGAGGAGGAACGTGGCTTATGAATAAGAAAAAGTTCACCAAGCTGCTGGCCTTGTACCTGCCCTATCTGGTGATTGGGCTGGCTGCGACCAATCTTGGCGAGGCATGGCGGCTTGCCGAGGGCAAGGAACTGGGCGATAAAATCATGTCGCTGATGGGCACCATTCCGGTGGCGTTTGCAAACCCTCTGCCCAGTCTGCATCCGCTTGATTTGCTGGTGGGTTTATGCTGTGGTGCTGGACTGAGGCTGGCCGTCTATCTGAAAAGCAAAAACGCCAAAAAGTACCGACACGGCATGGAGTATGGCTCCGCCCGATGGAGTGCATAATTTTAAGTGTAAATGACACATACATGGACGCACAGGAGGTTATGCACATGACTGATTATAGCAAAATTACAGCCCTTTACTCCCGCCTTTCCGTGGGCGACGAGGACAGGGACGGCGGCGAGAGCAACAGCATACAGAACCAAAAAATATTTTTGGAGAACTATGCCAGAGGGCAGCACCTAACCAATATCCGGCACTACATCGACGATGACGAAAGCGGCAGGTTTTTTGACCGTTCCGCCTACTCCCGCATGATGGACGATGTGGAAAACGGGAAAATCGGTGTCTGCATTATGAAAGACCTTACCCGCTGGGGGCGCGACTATCTCCAAGTCGGCAACGCGATGGAGATATTCAGACGGAACAATGTGCGCTTTATCGCGGTCAACAACGGCATTGACAGCGAGAAACCCGACACATTGGAGTTTGCGCCCTTTATCAATATCATGTCGGAGTGGTATGCAAAGGACATCAGCAAGAAAGTGAAAACGGGCATTAAGACCAAAGGCATGAGTGGAAAGCCGATTGTCACCGAAGCCCCTTACGGCTATGTCAAAGACCCGGACAACAAGGATTTTTGGATAATCGACGAGGAAGCCGCCGAGGTTGTCCGTTTGATTTTCCGTCTGTTTATCGGTGGGAAGAACCGCAACCAAATCGCCGTATATCTGACACAGGAGCAAATCCCAACCCCCACTTTCTACATGAAAGACCGCGGGCGGGGAACCTGTAAAAATAAGACGCTCAACGAGGATAACCGCTGCAAGTGGAACAAAGCCACCTTGACCAATATCCTCACACGGCAGGAGTATTGCGGCGATGTAGTCAACTTCAAGACTACAAAGCATTTCCGGGATAAACATAACCACTATGTAGACCGGAGCCAATGGCACATCACAGAAAATGTGCATGAGCCGATTATCAGCCGCAGCGATTTTGAAACCGTACAGCGGATTTTGGAAAACGCACCCGTCAGACGCCCCAACGGGGACGGGGAAATCCACCCTCTGTCCGGCTTACTTTTCTGTAAGGACTGCGGCGCAAAAATGCACATTCGTATTGATTACCGGAACGGCGGCAAGCGGCACGTTGCTTTTTGCAGCGAGTACCACAAGGGAAAAGCCAAGAACCCCAAATGCCATTCCCCGCACATCATGGACGCGGACTTGCTCATGCAGACCATCGCGGAAGTGCTGAAGAAAATCGAGGACTATTCTATCAGCAATCGGGCGGAGTTTGAAGCCTTAGTGAAAAAGAACCTTGCCATGCAGCAGACCGACCAGACCAAGAAGCAGCAGAAGCGTATTCCGCAAATCACGACGCGCCTTGAACAGATTGACAAGGTGCTGAATAAGCTCTACGAGGACAACGCCCTCGGCACGATTCCGCAAGACCGTTATGAGCAGATGTCGCAGAAGTATTCGGAAGAATACTATGCGCTGAAAGCGGAGCTTGCCACGCTCCAAGAGCAGCTGTCCGCTTATGAGAACGCGGGAGGACGGGCGCAGAAGTTTTTGAAGCTGACGGAACGCCATGCTGCCTTTACCGAGCTTACCCCCGCCATTCTCAACGAGTTTATCAGCCGGATTGAAGTGCATGAGCGCGACCAGAAAAGGGCGAGATACGCAATCCAGCACATCAGCATATATTTCAATTATATCGGCAAGTTTGAGAATGAAGTGACACAGCTTGCAGAGCCGACCGAGCAGGAAATCCGGCAAATGCGGGAGGAAATCGAGGAAGCAAAAAAGGAAAAGAGCCGCGCCTACCACCGCAACTATTCAAGAGAATACCGGGCGAGAAATCTTGAAAAGAGGCGGGAGTACGACCGTATCAAAGCGCGGGAATATCGGGCGAAGAAAAAGGCGCAGGCTGCCGCCGCACTGTCCGCACCATAAAACAGAATAGCAACATCATAGAGGGATTTTCCGAACTACGGGAAGTCCCTTTTTTACGCCCGGAGAAAGGAGTAACCTATTGACAGAAAAGAAAGGAACACCCACCCCGCCGACCAAACCGGACGGAGTTATCACGACACAGAGAAACGGGCAGACCATTGTTGCGGAGCTGTTTTTTAACCACAACGCCACAGAAACATTCTCCGACAAGCTGCTGAAAACGATACTTGCCGACAGTCTGCGTTTTTCTGCGTCTGACGGTCAAGAGCCGGAAAAAACAGAAATCTTGCGATAACAGCCGCCCCGACGAACCATTCCCTGTCCGGGCGGTTTCTATTTGAAAATCCTCATTTTCCCCAAGTCAAGAGCCGGGAAAAACAGCCGAAAAATGCCCCTATTGCGTAACAGGGGCGCAGAAAGGAGAGTTTATGAGAACAGGGCTTACGAAGCAGGAAAAGACCACCGATATTTGGTTTGACGAGAAAGACCCCCTTATCCATATCCGCACCCACAACACCGACTTAAAAAAGCGGCTTGCCGCCTACGCCAGACAGCACCCCGACCAGTGCCGCCAGACCGACGCAGACCCCGAAACGGGCTGCATGGAGTTTGAGATTGCAAAGGGGCGCTTCTCTTTCCGTCTGACCGCCCCATACAACGAGGAACGGCGGGAAGCTGCGCGGCGGTCTGCCAGAGAAAACAAGGCCACTGACAGGCTGAAATGAGGTGGATTTATTCATAACCATGTGCTATGATATTTATAGATAGTGAAACTTCCTTTCAATTTTTTCGTCTATACAAGTAACAGAGAAGAACAGGAGGCTTGTTCCATGAGAAAAAAGAGATTGATGATTGCAATAGCTTGTATCATTTTAGTAGGTATCGCGGTAATCGTATTTTTTTCACAACAGGGGAAAAAACCGTATAAGGATTTGGACGCAGCGCAGATTGTTTCCGCTAAAGTGTTATTAACACCGCCAGACAAAACGATTGAGATTGAAAATATCCAAGAATTAGTTGAATATTTGAATGATGTTGTTGTCTATAATGAGGATAATTCTTACACAGAGTATGATGGACAAGGCGTTGTTTTTACCTTGACTATGGTAGACGGTACACAAACAGATATTATGGCGTATAACCCATTTATTGTCATTGACGGTATCGGTTATAAGACAAAATATGAGCCATGTGAAGCACTCAACAGCTATGCAAATGAATTACTAAACTCTGGGACTGCCAATATAATTTTGGAAGAACCGCCCACATTAAGCGTTGTGAGTGACGAAACCGCTATCGGTGCAGTATTAGGAACTTATTCGTGGCAAAAAACAAATATTGACGGAACTGCTGAAAGCACAATAGCTGATAGCCCACACCCGTTAGAGTGCAAGGATCTGTTGTCCCCGCCATTTGAAACAACAGAAACAACAGCTACATTAAGATTTACAGAAGACCCAGATACAATTTTAAGTGTGCAGTGCTGGAGTGACGAACATTGGGGAGAGCCTGCTACAAACAGCGAAGATGTAACTATTGTTGGAAACGTACTCACTCTTAAACTGGGCGGATATATTTATGAAGTAACAGCTGAATGGAATACTGAAAATGGCTATGGCGGAACAGCAAGCTATTTTATATATTTGAAAACAGCAGACTAAAATTGAATAGCCACCCACAAGGGCAGCCGAGAAAATCGACTGTCCTTTTTCTATGCCGACAGGCAGAAAGGAGCGACCACCCATGACAAAGCCAAGAGAGAAAACCCGCGAGGAATTGACTGCCGAGATTGAGGACGGGAAGAAGAAAATCCGGCAGTTTGAAAATCGGGAAAAGATGCTGCGTCAGAAGCTATCCAAAGAGGAACGCAGAACACGCAGCCACCGCCTTATTGTCCGGGGCGCGGTCTTTGAAAGCATTGTGCCGGAAGCAAAGAACATGACCGACGAGGAAGCCGCAGCACTTCTTAGGCTTGCCTTGACGAGTGAACCAGCGCGGGAATATCTGAAAAAACGAGCCGAAAGCAGGAACGCCGAATAAATCCCTTAGGAACTAAGGGCGCACTTATACACCCTTACGGGCGTGTGCGCTCTGCCGAGGGCTTATCTTCGCACAGGGAGATTTCCCCGCGCTCCGATATGGCGGCTTTGCCGCAACAAGGGGCTGCACCCCTTGCGCCGCTTCGCGGCTATCCCTGCACACCCACAAAAACAGTACACCCGCCTTTGGCGTCTGTACCATTTTTGAGGGTTTTATTATCCTATCCGGGAGGTGATACCCATAGCCATTTACCATTGGAACATCGGCATTGTGAGCCGAGGAAAAGGCAAATCAGCCGTTGCCGCAGCCGCCTACCGAAGCGGCGAAAAGCTGACAAACGAATGGGACGGAATGACCCATGACTACACCCGCAAAGGCGGCGTTGTCCATACAGAAATCATGCTGCCGCCCCACGCGCCACCCTCATTCTCTGACCGTTCAACCTTGTGGAACAGCGTGGAGCTTTACGAGAAAGCCGGGAACGCCCAGCTTGCCAGAGAGATTGACGCGGCGCTCCCCATAGAATTATCCAGAGAGGAACAGATCCGGCTTGTCCGGGAATACTGTTCCTCTCAATTTGTTTCCAGAGGAATGTGTGTGGATTTTGTTATCCACGACACCAACAGCGGCAACCCCCATTGTCATATTATGCTTACCATGCGCCCCCTTGACGAGCGCGGCACATGGACAGCGAAATCCAAAAAGGAATATGACCTTGATGAAAACGGCGAGCGTATCCGCTTGCCAAGCGGCAGATACAAGACGCACAAAATTGACCTTACAGGCTGGAACGACAAGGACAACACCCTCTTGTGGCGCAAGGCATGGGCTGACTTTACCAACGACTTTTTGGAGAGGAACGGAAGCCCGGAGCGTATCGACCACCGCAGCAACGCCGAGAGAGGAATTGACGAGACACCCACCGTCCACATGGGCGTGGCGGCTTGCCAGATGGAGAAGAAAGGCATCGCCACCGAGAAAGGCGAACTGAACCGCAGTATTCAAAAGACAAACCGCCTTATCCGGGAAATCCGGGCGCAGATTAGCAAGCTCAAAGAATGGATTGCCGACCTGTTCAAAGCGCGGGAAACCGCCCCGAAGCAGCCGCCGCAATCTCCCAACCTTGCAAATCTGTTGACGAAGTATTTGAGCGTTCAGAGAGAAAAGAGCCGGAAGTATTCGCAGCGTTGGCAACAACAGCACACAGCCGATGAACTGAAAACCATAGCGGCAGCGGTCAACTATCTTTCCGAGCATGGTATCTCTAATCTTGATGAGCTGGACGATTCTCTTTCCTCTGTCAGTGATAAAGCCTATTCAATCCGGGAGGGAATGAAAACCGCCGAGCAGCGCATGAAAGAACTGCAAAAACTCTTGGAGCACGGCAGAAATTATCAGACCTACAAGCCCATACAGGACGAGTATCGGCAAATCCGCTGGAAAGGAAAACAGGAGAAGTTTGCAGAAGCTCGCCGCGCCGAGCTTACCCTATGGGACGCGGCAAACCGCTATCTCCATGCAAATCTGCCGAAAGGAACAAAGACCTTGCCTATTGCGGAATGGGAACAGGAATATGCTGACCTCAAAACACAAAGGGACAGCGATTATACCAAACTGAAAGATACCCGCGCCGAGGTTGCCGAGCTTCAAAAAATCCGCAGGTGCGTGGATATTGCACTCCGCGCCGACCAACCGGAGCAGACGCAGAGCCGCACCAAGCGGCAGGAACAGGAGCGATAAAGAAAAGGACGGGCAAGCTACTTTGCCTGTCCGTCCTAAATGTTTTCCGATAAAATGGACGCTATTGATTCCTAATATTAAAACCAACTTGCTCTTTCGTCCCTAAATTCGGGCAGGTCACTATGCTCATAAGGATTATAATTATTCAAATTGCAGCCAAACTCTTTCAATGATTTTATTTTATTATCCTTTGTCCATTCAACCAGGGAAATTCCATCAAATTCCTCTATGCTCCCATTGTTCATTTCATTTTTGAAATACCACTCCACAATCGTCTGATTTCCTTTGTGGAAAAATTGTTTGATTTCCCAAGCAACGACTTTGCCACGAGTATTCCATTCCTGAAACCAGTGTTTTACGATTTGACGGTTATTATATTTTGGACCCCAACTTTCAGTATAAATTACATCTTCTGCAAAAATATTATCAATACCTAAATCCTGTTTTGTAAGCCACATTTCAAACCATAAGTGAATATTTTTTTCTCTTTCATTCACAATCCAGCACCTCACTAACTTCCGATTGAACAAAATCGCTGCGCGATGGCCTGCCAAGGCTGTGGCGCAGTTTTATTTTTATTAAAAAGCAGTGGAATTACTTTTCATAATCCGTTATTGTTAAGTTACCACACGAAACAACTGAACTAAGAAAGCTCCACTGCCTATGATAAGAATAACATTTTCCAGTCTCTTCCGCAATCGGAATTATGACGCTAATGCACCTCCGAATAGGTAGATGTAATTATTAACACTACTTATTCTGGAGGTTTTATTATGTATAAAGGTATTTTTGAATCTATCCGCAATGAAGCGGAAAAACGTAACCTGCGTGAAAGAACTATTCAACTGTATTGCTCTGATGTCAGTTACTTCCTTCGTTGGATTGGAAAAAATGTTTCTGATCTTACACTTGAAGATGCGGAAAGTTTTCTTACAGCCAAACGTCTGGAAGGCAGGTCTCCTGAAACTCACAATCACTATCGGTCTGCAATCAAGTTCTTATATAAAAAGGTGCTGAAGATTCTCTGGGATGATGACACTGTTCCAGCTATGAAAAGAGAGCGAAATCTTCCTGCCGTTCTATCCCGCGATGAAATAAATGCAATCATTGACGCCACTCCGAATCTGAAGCATAAAGCGATTATTGCAACTATGTATTCTTCTGGATTACGTGTATCGGAGGTTGTTCATCTTCATTATGATGACATTTCACGTACCAACATGACAATTCATGTTCGTGAAACCAAAGGCAGAATTGACAGGTATACAATTCTGTCTCAAAAGAATTTAGACCTTCTCACAGAGTATTGGTACAAATGTGGTCGCCCCAAAGATATCCTTTTCCCAAGTTCCTGGTCCGGTGGATATCTTGATATAGCCAGTGTTAACCAGTTCTTTAAGAAAAGTGCTAAACTCGCCGGCATTAACCGTCATGTTTCCTCTCATGCGTGCCGTCATAGTTTTGCCAGCCACTTATTCGAAAGTGGCACAGATGTAAAATATATCCAGTCACTTCTGGGACATGTTGATCCTCGCTCTACAGATGTTTACCTTCATGTAAGCAACAAGACACTTCTTGGAATCCGCAGCCCGTTCGACAACCCGGAAGGTGGTGAATCATGAGTAAGGATTGTACGATTCAGGATGTTTTTCATCGTTTTTATTCATCTTTTGAATCCACACATAGTATTTCTCCCGCTCAGCGAAAGGCCGCTTACCACATCATGAATTGCAAAACTGGTGCCTTCGGTGTGAATGTAAGCGTATGCGGGGACTGCGGCTGCATATCAGTCCACTATAACTCCTGCCGTGACAGGTGCTGTCCTATGTGTCAGGAGTTTCCAAAAGAAAAATGGGTAGATGCACGGCGGGAGGATATCTTAGATGCTCCTTATTTCCATGTGGTTTTTACAGTTCCAGAAGAACTCAATCCCATTATCTACAGCAACCAGAAATCCTTATACGCTGCTCTTTATCATGCGGCTTCAGATACTCTCAGTGAACTTGCTGCTGACAGTAAATATCTTGGGACTGATATCGGCTATATCTGTATCCTCCATACATGGGGAAGTACCATGAACTTTCATCCTCATATCCATGCGATTGTTCTTGGTGGAGGACTGGATGCGAAAAATCATTGGAAAGACAATGGGAAAGAGTTTTTCCTTCCGATTAAGGTGATTTCCAAAACGTTTCGTGGAAAATATATGGCTGAACTTAAGCAGCTCTGGGAAAATGACAGGCTTGAATTTCATGGATCGGCTGCACCTTACAAAAACTACTATACTTTCAAGGAATTGTTAAATACCTGCTATACAAAGGAATGGATTCCTTATTGCAAGAAACCATTTAACGGTGCCGAATCTGTCATCAGATACCTTGGAAAATACACCCACCGGATTGCTATCAGCAACTACCGTATCAAAGACATGACAGAATCTACAGTTACATTTTCTGCTAAAGATTACAAAAACCAAGGGCTTTGGAAAGAGATCACCTTATCCGGCGAGGAATTTATCCGTCGATTTTTAATGCATGTTCCCCCAAAACGCTTTGTACGTATCAGGCACTATGGTCTTCTTTCATCCAGAAATAAGAAGAAAAAGATTACCCTATGCAGAAACATCCTTGGTTGCAAAAAATATATTTCCAAGCTGAAAGATATGGATGCACCTGCCATTATCCGTCTTCTTTATAATAAAGATATATGCAAGTGCTCTTCCTGTGGTGGCAGGATTATTCCTCTGCCTACAGAACAACATTTTATAAAACCAAAACCACATATGCTCTGTTAACGTATCATAACTGTATATTTTTTTAGCTTCCTTAGGGAGGCTTATTTCTGGTGTCATAATACAGGACTGAATTATAAATTCTATGTGTTTCTATGTGTACACGCTATCCTATTATAAATAGAGTGTCAGAATTAAAAGTCCATATAGAGTTGACGCGCTTTGTTCAACCAGAAAAAATCGAAATTGATGCAAACGAAAGGGCAGTTAATGAAAAGTCTCAATACTGCTTTTTCGTTTGCACCACCTTCGATTCTTTCCTTAACGATTTAAGAAATCCATTAACCAGAACGGAAAACTTTGAACATCCATCAGGAAATATCATGAAAGAGCTCACAGAGGCAGAATTGAATAGCGTTGCCGCTGGAGCAGGTGTGGCGAGAAATTCAGGCGGAATTGCTTGTACCCTTACAGGTGAGTGTAACATTGGAACTCACATCAAATTCTGCTGCTATGACTAAACCAGTTGAGCAATAAGTAGTAAGCGGATAAACGATAACTATGAGTTTTGCGCATTGATTCAGAATAGTGTAGCCACTAATTGTAAACTGCGATACTAGAAAGGAATAACATTATGCATAAGACAAAGAACACATATCTGTTTGAAAGAGAATACGATAAGGAAAATTCAGGTGTTGTAGATGAAGCACTAAAAAGATATTGGACAAACATTCTCGGGGCTGAAGTAATATCTGATTTGAAAAATTTATATGGTATAGATATAGATAGTACTTTAATCGGAACAAATACATACACAACAAATCAAAAAAATTTGGATGAGATACAAGAACTTTCCAATAATTTTTTCTCAAAGAATTGGAGTGGAGACAAGATTACTTATAATGGAAAGGACGTCGTTTTTGGAAGTTTTTTCTCTCAACTTGTAGAGTTTTCTACTGAACTGCTTCCTGAAAATACAGAAAATAGTATTGTGGAAAGTTTTACGGACAGTGTCCTGACGCAATTATGTAAAATATGCA
>OKZW01000072.1_pt1 | contig 13425 bp, 9 predicted proteins | sample 1608391 | NCBI WGS metagenome assembly OKZW01 (sample SAMN02674795, study PRJEB24791) | human gut metagenome, SKBSTL041 | isolation source: stool | host: Homo sapiens | place: USA
CGTTGCTTATATTTTCTAAGCCATCCGTTACATTCAATCATACAAAGAAAGAGCTTCCGATAAAGGAGGCTCTTTTTTTATTCAAGGTATTTTGTTTAAGGTACTGGTCTGTAAACCTGAATCTATTTTATCAGATTCCGGTGTGCAGACTATTTTTCTTATCAGTGTTCCCTCTTCCTCTTTTAAATCCCCATTTTTTTATTGTACTTTTGTGCTTGCAATGAAAAAGTATGTAGATGTCATATTACCATTACCGCTTCCGAAGTACTTTACCTATTCCCTGCCGGATGAATGTGCGGAAGAGGTTGAGATTGGATGCCGTGTGATAGTTCCTTTCGGACGGAAGAAATTTTATACAGCTATCGTTCGTAATGTTCATTATTGTGCTCCGACGGAGTATGAGGTGAAGGATATATCTGCATTGCTGGATGCTTCTCCTATTTTATTGTCCACTCAATTTAAGTTTTGGGAGTGGCTGGCGGATTACTATCTCTGTACACAAGGAGACGTTTATAAAGCGGCACTTCCTTCTGGTTTGAAGTTGGAGAGTGAAACGATTGTAGAATATAATCCCGATTTTGAGGCGGATGCACCATTATCGGAAAGAGAGCAGCGTATTCTTGATTTGCTTTCAGTAGATTCTCAGCAATGTGTCACGAAACTGGAGAAGGAGAGTGGCATGAAAAATATCCTCACAGTCATCAAATCTCTGCTGGATAAAGAAGCCATCTTTGTGAAAGAGGAATTGCGCCGTACTTACAAGCCGAAAACAGAGGCGAGAGTACGATTAGCCGGTTCTGCTGATGAAAAGCGGCTTCATATCTTATTTGATATCCTGTCCCGTGCTCCGAAGCAGTTGGCGTTGCTGATGAAATATGTCGAGTGTTCGGGAATCCTTGGAAGAGAAACACCGAAAGAAGTTTCGAAAAAAGAGCTGTTGCAACGTGCAGGGGTGTCTCCTTCTATTCTGAATGGCTTGGTGGAGAAAAAGATATTTGAGATTTACTTTCATGAAGTCGGCCGGCTGAATCAGGAAATGAAGGAGGTCGTAGAGTTGAATGCCTTGAACGAGTTTCAGCAGCGGGCGCACGATGAGATCGTGCAATCCTTTCAGGAAAAAAATGTCTGCCTGCTTCATGGAGTTACATCCAGTGGAAAGACAGAAGTATACATTCATCTGATAGAAGAAACGATTCGTCAAGGGAAACAAGTATTGTATCTCTTGCCTGAAATAGCATTAACCACTCAAATCACAGAGCGCCTGCAACGGGTATTCGGTTCTCGTTTGGGGATTTATCATTCCAAGTTTCCGGATGCCGAGAGGGTAGAGATATGGCGGAAGCAACTGGGAGATAAAGGATATGATATCATCCTTGGAGTCCGTTCTTCCGTATTTCTTCCTTTCCGTGATCTGGGCCTGGTGATTGTAGATGAAGAGCATGAGAACACCTATAAGCAACAGGACCCTGCTCCTCGCTATCATGCACGGAATGCGGCTATTGTACTGGCTGCCATGTATGGAGCAAAAACGCTTCTCGGCACTGCTACCCCCTCCATAGAAACATGGCAGAACGCAAGGAATGGAAAATATGGATTTGTACAACTGAAAGAACGATATAAAGAAATTCAGCTGCCGGAGATTATTCCGGTGGATATCAAAGAACTGCATCGCAAGAGGCGGATGGTCGGACAGTTCTCGCCGTTACTGATACAATATATGAAAGAAGCACTGGAACAGAAAGAACAAGTCATTCTCTTCCAGAACCGTCGCGGATTTGCACCGATGATAGAATGCCGTACTTGCGGCTGGGTACCGAAATGTAAGAACTGCGATGTGAGTCTGACTTATCATAAAGGTATCAACCAACTGACCTGCCATTATTGCGGCTATACCTATCAACTGCCGAAGTTCTGTCCCGCCTGTGAAGGAACAGAACTGGTCAATCGTGGCTTTGGTACGGAAAAGATTGAAGATGACATCAAAGTCCTTTTCCCGGAAGCGGCTGTTGCCCGAATGGATTTAGACACTACCCGTACCCGCGCTGCCTACGAGAAGATTATCGCCGATTTTGAGCAGGGAAAGACGGACATACTGATCGGTACGCAAATGGTATCGAAAGGTCTGGACTTTGACCACGTAAGTATAGTGGGCATCTTGAACGCGGACACCATGCTCAATTATCCGGATTTCCGTTCTTACGAACGTGCTTTCCAACTGATGGCACAAGTAGCAGGACGAGCCGGGCGTAAAAATAAACGCGGGCGGGTGGTACTGCAAACGAAAAGCATTGATCACCCCATTATCCATCAGGTTATCGGTAATAACTATGAAGAAATGGTAGACGGTCAACTCGCTGAACGACAAATGTTTCATTATCCCCCTTACTATCGGTTGGTGTATGTCTATCTGAAAAACCATAATGAAGCATTGCTGGACCAGATGGCTGCGGTCATGGCAGAGAAACTAAGAACTGTGTTCGGAAACCGGGTATTGGGGCCGGACAAACCTCCCGTTGCTCGTATCCAGACATTATTCATCAAAAAGATAGTGCTGAAGATCGAACAGAATGCCCCGATGGGACGTGCGCGGGAATTGCTACAACGTATCCAGAAAGAGATGTTGGAGGATGAACGCTATAAATCCTTGATTGTCTATTATGATGTAGACCCCATGTAGCACTCGATACAGACCTAATATTTTTCTTATAATAACCTTTATAAATTAACTAACCATGAAACGACTTACGATTTATTGCTTAACATGTCTTATTGGTGTGAGTCCTCTTTTTGCCCAGCAAGGAGTGACTCAGTGTGGAACCCCTACGGGGCAACCGAAATTTCCAATAGAAACTTATCAGGAACTGCCCGACCCTTCCTCCCCCTCTGATAAAGACTGGGCAGCAGTTACCAACCCTCAGATTTCCTGGGGAACTATTGACACCCGCTATGCGAAGCATCGGCTTCCTCAGCTGAAAAAACAGCAGCTTACCACTTTAAAAGGCTGGCGTGGCGAACGTATAAATGCGCAGGCTGTTGTCTGGACCGGCACTGAGGTGAAAGATCTGAACTTCAGCTTTACCGATTTTAAAGATAAAAAAGGAAATAGCCTTTCGGATGAGGCGTTTAAAGCCGGTTTCATCCGTTATGTAATGACCGATGAACTGAATAAAGATGGCAGAGGCGCATGCGGTCACCGTCAAGCAGTGGATTACGATTCGTTGTTGGTAGCCGACCCGATTGATACGAACTTGAAATCAATGTCTGTTCCGGCACGTACTGTTCAACCTATCTGGGTGCAATGCTGGATTCCTCAATCGGCTACTCCCGGAACCTACAAGGGTGCCTTGCTGATAAAAGACGGTTCCCGTCTGTTGCAGCAGCTTAATCTCGAAATCCTTGTTTCTTCCCGTGAACTTCCTGCACCGTCCGAATGGGCTTATCATCTGGATTTGTGGCAGAGCCCGTTTGCCGTAGCCCGTTATTATCAGGTTCCCTTGTGGAGTCAGGAGCATCTGGATGCTATGCGCCCGCTGATGAAAATGCTGGCGGATGCCGGTCAAAAGATTATCACAGCCACTTTGACACATAAACCTTGGAACGGTCAGACTGAAGATTATTTCGAGACAATGGTAACATGGATGAAACGTGCCGACGGCACTTGGGCTTTTGACTATACGGTTTTTGATCGCTGGGTAGAGTTTATGATGAGTGTCGGTATCAATCAGCAGATTAACTGTTACTCTATGGTTCCCTGGGAATTATCTTTCCAGTATTTTGATCAGGCAACAAATTCATTGAAATTTGTGAGGACAGCACCGGGAGAACCTGCTTATGAAGAAATGTGGGTTGCGATGCTTACTTCTTTTTCCAAGCATCTGAGAGAAAAGGGATGGTTTGATATTTGTGCAATTGCGATGGACGAGCGTCCGATGGATGTCATGCAGAAAACGTTGAAAGTAATCCGCAAGGCAGATCCGGAGTTTAAAGTTTCACTGGCCGGTAATTATCATGCTGAGATAGAGCCGGACTTGTACGATTATTGCATTGTTATCGGACAGAACTTCCCGGAAGAAGTACGTCTCCGCCGTGCGGCCGAGAATAAACGTACCACCTATTATACTTGTTGTACGGAAGCACATCCCAATACATTCACTTTCTCCGATCCTGCTGAGGCTGCATGGATGAGTTTCTATTCTTCGAAGAAGCATCTGGACGGCTATCTGCGTTGGGCATACAATAGCTGGCCTTTGGAGCCGTTGCTCGATTCACGTTTCCGCACGTGGGCGGCTGGAGATACTTATCTTGTGTATCCGGGAGCCCGTAGCTGTATCCGTTTCGAACGCTTGATTGAAGGAATTCAGGCGCACGAGAAGATAAATATCCTCCGTCAGGAATTTGAGAAAAAGGGAAATAAAGCCGGATTAAAGAAGATAGAGAAAATGCTGGCCCCGTTCAATTTGGGTAATATGCCGGAAATACCAGCAGCCGTTACCGTAAACCGGGCCAATCAGATACTTCATTCGTTTTGATAATAGAAACGAATGAAGCCTGTCAATTATTAAACGTAAATTATGAAGAAAATATTATTTGTCTGCCTCGGAAATATCTGCCGTAGCTCTACGGCGGAAGGAGTAATGCTTCACCTGATCAAAGAAGCCGGACTGGAAAAAGAATTTGTGATTGATTCCGCCGGAATCCTGTCTTATCATCAAGGCGAATTGCCGGATAGCCGGATGCGTGCACACGCTGCCCGTCGGGGCTATCAACTGGTTCATCGCTCCCGTCCGGTGCGGACAGAGGACTTTTATAATTTTGATTTGATTATTGGCATGGACGACCGTAACATAGATGATCTGAAAGAAAAAGCTCCTTCTACGGAAGAGTGGAAAAAGATTCATCGTATGACGGAGTACTGTACCCGCATTCCCGCCGACCATGTCCCCGACCCCTACTATGGAGGGGCCGAAGGATTTGAATATGTGCTGGATGTACTCGAAGACGCTTGCGCTGGTCTGCTTACTTCTTTAACTCAGGATAACTGATCCGTGTGTGATAAGCGATCTTCAGTTTTTCTTTGAATACCGTCTTGATGGTCGCAATGTCCTTGAAAGTGATAGGGCATTCTTTGAAATAACCTTCAGCAACTTGGGAGTCTATAATTTTGTCGACCAGGTTGCTGATAGTTTCTTCCGTATATTCCGGCAGACTGCGTGACGCCGCTTCGACAGCATCCGCCATCATCAGAATAGCTGTCTCCTTTGAGAAAGGATTAGGGCCCGGATAGGTGAACAGTTCTTCATTCGGTTCCTCGTCGGGGTGCTCGTTCTTCCATGAGATATAGAAGAACTTCGTTTTTCCCCGTCCATGATGGGTGCTGATAAAGTCTTTGATTACTTTCGGCAGATTATGCTTGTCCGCCAGTTTTAATCCGTCTGTCACATGACTGATCACGACCTGGGCACTTTGCTCGTAATTCAGATTCTTATGAGGATTGACGCCTCCCGACTGATTTTCCGTAAAGAAAGCGGGATTCTCCATCTTGCCGATATCATGATACAAAGCTCCGGTACGTACTAATTGACTTTTCGCTCCGATACGGATCGCTGCCTCTGCCGCCAGATTGGCTACCTGCATAGAGTGCTGGAAAGTTCCGGGCACGGTTTCGGACATCTGCCGGAGAAGATCACTGTTGATATTGGAAAGTTCGACCAAAGTCACATTAGAGGTAAAGCCGAACGTCTTTTCCAGCAGAAACAGCAACGGATATGTAAACAGCAGCAGAATACCATTAATAAAGAAATAGGTATACATCCGTGCATTCAGCTTAGAGAAGTCATTGGCAAGTCCATTCTCGGTCATTAGCTCGAATGCGAAGTAAATAGCCGCATAAGTCAGTATCACCAATAAGGCCGTGCGGAAGAGCTGTGATCTCTGCGAAAGTTCCCTTAAACTGAAAATGGCAACTAATCCGGCAGCCAACTGCGTCAGAATGAACTCATGCGGAAAACGCAGGGATATAGAGCAGATTAATATCGTAATGACATGTGTCAGAAAGGCAGTTCGTGAATCGAGGAAAACCCGTATGATAATGGGCAGCATCGCGTACGGAATCATATATACATTAAATATATTATGTGATACCATGAAAGCTGTTACTACACTATAAAATACAATCAGTGTAAACAGTAACGACAGGCTGCCTTTGCGCTCATAATAATCTTTTCGGAACAGGTCGAGATAGAGCATAAAGCAAAGCATCAGCATACCGACAAACAAAATCTGTCCGCCAAGAATCAAGCGGCTCTGATCAATGGATTCACTTCGCTTGATAGACTCTTTGCGTAATGATTCCAGAATATTGTACGTTTCGGGGCTGATGATTTCTCCACGGTCTATAATTTTCTGTCCGCTGACGACTAATCCGTTGGCCCAGGAATAGTTGTTCAGCATTTCCTCTTTGGCGGTCTGTGTCCGTTGCTGGTCGAATGTGAGATTGGGCGTGATATATTCGTTTAAAGAACATTGTCTCAGAATCTCACGGTTGAAGTGGGTCGTATCTGCGGAAAGCAAGTACTCATAAGCTTTTTTGACCGTATATATATGATCGGTAGGCTTGGAGTTGGCGAGTTTATCGTCGATGATCATGATTGCCGAAGTACTGTCCTTGTGGAGTTCTTGTATGTTTTCTGTCGAAACGATGCCCTCTCCGTATATTTCTTTTAATGTCCGTTCGATGTATCGCAGATAATCTACGGAAGGAAGTATACCTTTCAGGTGAGTATGGTAATTCTCTTTCAGCTTGGCGATTGCGTCTTTCTCTACTTGTTTGTCAAGCAGATAATATGGTTGGAAGGAAGCCAGCAAACTATCCTGTTCCCGGTTCACCACTGCGTCGTCTTTATAGATCGGAAAGTCAAAAGTGGCTATCAGCTGCCCGTACTTCCAGGGCTTGTTTATGTCAAACTGATAGTTGAATTTTCCGTCACGTGGCAGGAAATAGACAATCAGTGTCACTGTCGCTACAAACAGCAATGATTTATATAATATATCTCTTCTTGAGAACCTCTTTTTCTTCTTCATATGTTCCATACGCATTGAAATTTTTGCGAAAAGTACAAAAAAAAACAATAGTGTGGAAAAAAAGGTTTAATTTTGCCACGATTTACCTATACTAACCCAAATTATGGCAGAAAGAAAAGTAAGAGTTCGTTTTGCTCCGAGTCCTACGGGAGCATTGCACATCGGTGGTGTGCGTACAGCTTTGTATAATTATCTATTTGCGCGTCAACACGGCGGAGACCTCATTTTCCGTATTGAAGATACTGACTCCAACCGGTTCGTGCCGGGAGCGGAAGAGTATATACTTGAGTCATTCAAGTGGTTGGGTATCCACTTTGACGAAGGAGTGAGCTTCGGTGGAGAACACGGCCCGTACCGTCAGTCCGAACGTCGCGAAATCTATAAGAAATACGTGCAGATTTTGTTGGATAATGACAAGGCATACATCGCTTTTGATACTCCCGAGGAACTGGACGCTAAGCGTGCGGAAATTGCTAACTTCCAATATGATGCATCGACCCGCGGGATGATGCGTAATTCTCTGACAATGTCGAAAGAAGAAGTGGACGCATTGATTGCTGAAGGAAAGCAATATGTGGTTCGCTTTAAGATCGAGCCGAACGAGGATGTTCACGTGAATGACTTGATTCGTGGCGAAGTCGTTATTAATTCATCTATTCTGGATGACAAGGTGCTTTATAAGTCGGCTGACGAACTGCCTACTTATCATCTCGCAAACATTGTGGATGACCATTTGATGGAAGTGTCTCATGTAATCCGTGGCGAAGAATGGTTGCCTTCGGCACCGCTGCACGTACTTTTGTACCGTGCATTCGGCTGGGAAGACACGATGCCGGAATTTGCCCACTTGCCTTTGCTGTTGAAGCCGGAAGGAAACGGTAAACTAAGCAAGCGTGACGGCGACCGTTTGGGATTCCCTGTATTCCCGTTGGAATGGCGTCCGGAATCGGGAGAAGTGTCTTCCGGATATCGTGAATCGGGTTATTTGCCCGAAGCGGTGATTAACTTCCTGGCTTTGTTGGGATGGAATCCGGGCAACGATCAGGAAGTGATGTCTATGGACGAGATGATAAAACTGTTCGACATTCATCGTTGCAGCAAGTCCGGAGCTAAATTCGACTATAAAAAAGGTATTTGGTTCAATCATCAGTATATCCAGCTTAAACCGAATGAAGAAATTGCCGAACTGTTTTTGCCTGTGTTGAAAGAGCATGGGGTAGAGGCTCCTTTCGAGAAGGTCGTTACGGTAGTCGGCATGATGAAAGACCGTGTAAGTTTTATCAAGGAACTGTGGGATGTATGTAGTTTCTTCTTTGTGGCTCCTGCTGAATATGACGAAAAGACAGTGAAGAAACGCTGGAAAGAAGACTCGGCAAAATGTATGACTGAGTTGGCGGAAGTAATTGCCGGCATCGAGGATTTCAGCATTGAAGGTCAGGAGAAAGTAGTGATGGACTGGATTGCTGAAAAAGGTTACCATACAGGTAATATAATGAATGCTTTCCGTCTGACACTGGTAGGCGAAGGTAAAGGTCCGCATATGTTCGATATTTCCTGGGTGTTGGGCAAGGAAGAGACATTGGCTCGTATGAAGCGCGCCGTAGAGGTACTTAAATAATTAGGATTTGTAAATTATGCTTTACAATCTGGCAATAGTTATTTATGACCTTTTGGTTCATTTTGCTGCTCCGTTCAGCCGTAAGCCCCGAAAAATGATGAAAGGGCATTGGGTGGTGTATGAACTTCTACGACAGCAAGTGGAGAAAGGGGAGCAGTATATTTGGTTTCACGCTGCTTCGCTTGGCGAGTTTGAACAAGGGCGTCCATTAATAGAAATGATCAGGGAAAAATATCCCGATTATAAGATATTGCTTACATTTTTCTCTCCGTCCGGTTACGAAGTGCGCAAGCATTACCGGGGAGCGGACATTGTCTGCTATCTGCCGTTTGATAAACCGCGGAATGTGAAGAAGTTCCTGGATATTGCAAACCCGTGCATGGCATTCTTTATCAAGTACGAATTTTGGAAGAATTACCTGGATGAGCTTCATAAGCGTCGCATCCCGGTGTATAGTGTTTCTTCCATTTTCCGTCGCGATCAGATATTCTTTAAATGGTATGGTGGGACTTATCGTAATGTGCTGAAGGATTTCGATCATTTGTTTGTGCAGAATGAGGCTTCCAAACGCTATTTGTCGAAGATTGGCATTTGTCGTGTGACAGTGGTGGGAGATACCCGTTTCGACCGTGTGTTGCAGATTCGGGAAGAGGCCAAAGACCTTCCGTTGGTGAAAATGTTTAAAGGAGACAATGCCTTTACGTTTGTGGCAGGCAGTTCTTGGGGACCGGATGAAGATTTATTCCTGGAGTACTTCAACACCCATCCGGAAATGAAGTTGATCATCGCTCCGCATGTGATTGATGAAAATCATCTGGTGGAGATTATCAGTAAACTGAAACGTCCTTATGTACGCTATACTCGTGCTGACGAAAAGAATGTACTGAAAGTTGATTGCTTGATTATCGATTGCTTCGGACTGTTATCTTCTATTTACCGCTATGGAGAAGTGGCTTATATCGGAGGTGGTTTTGGCGTCGGTATTCATAATACGCTGGAAGCTGCTGTATATGGCATCCCTGTTATCTTCGGACCGAAATATCAGAAGTTTATGGAAGCAATCCGGTTGCTCGAAGCTAAAGGCGCATACTCAATTAAAGACTATCACGAGTTGAAAACCTTGCTGGACCGTTTTCAGGCAGATGATGTTTTCATGCGTGAGACCGGTGCGAATGCTGGTTATTATGTGACCAGTAATGCCGGAGCTACGGAGAAGATTATGCACATGATTAACTTTTAGAGATGGATAAGGTTGGGCGTCGCCTGAAAAACAGGTAAGCCCTATCATTTCGCTCTGCTGTTCTGAGCTTGTCGTCTCGTTTTTCTTAAAGAAGAGAGATTCGTCAATGAACTCAGAATATAACAGAATAAGATAAGAATAAGGAGATGTGTCAGAACTCCCCTTTTAACGAATTCATCTTCGCCACAACTATCTGTAGCGAAGATGATTTTTAATTTATAAGGGTTTCGATACACCCGCTTACCAGTACATCTTTTGAAAATGCTGGTATTCTATTTATTTATTTCCTGTTTTAATAACTCTTCCAGTTCTTTTCGTGTCACATGGGTGAATCGTTTCACTATATTTCCTTGCTTGTCTATCACCAAATACATGGGCAAACCTTTCATCTGAAAATGTTTCCAAAGATAACCCCATTGCTTTTCGTTTAACCAATAATGTTCACCGACAATGTCTTGTATGAGTATTTTCCAAGTCTTTTCGATGGAACTGGGGCCAGTTAGGTAGACAAAAGCTACGTTTTCGCCTAATTCTTTTTTAATAGGTTCATATTCTTTAATCGTCCTTCGGCAGCCACCGCACCAGGTAGCCCAAAAGTCAATGAATTGTACTTTTCCTTTATGGCGGTCGACGAGAGCAGACAGTAATTCTTCTTCTGATACTTTAGGTGCTTCGCAGACAGAGTATTTCTTTGTTGTCACTTTTGCGCGTGGTTGCATCTGTCGGTTCATGTCTTGAATGATTCCTAAGAAAATCGGGTTTGTAATTTCCGTTGCCATAGCTTCTTGTTGAGTGGTCAGTGGTTTTAAATTATATAGGCTGGAGCGCATATAGATTGCCCGTATATAATCGACCATTAAACAAGTGCTGTCTTGCATGATATGGCTCAGATACTCCTTCGCTTTGGTGAATAGTTTCTGACTGAATTCATTATATTCTTTGGGGTATTTTGCAATAAGCGCGATCAGCTCGCTGCCTTGTTGGAAGGGGATACCTGTTTTGAGAGCTGTCTCGTATTGGCGAATAAGCGCTTGTTCCTCCTTTGTAAGCGCTGCTTTTGATAGTAAATACTTCTCAAATTTTAAAGGATCATGATGTAGCTCATAGAGTTCTCCTGAGATCACGTTGCGGTAATTGTAACAATAGAGCGCTAAGGGATGATTGACAGGGAAACTCTTTAGGAAATCATAGAAATTGGCAGGAAAATCAAAATTGGCAAAGGCTGTACTGGCTTGTTCACGCGTGATGTTTTCCTTCTTCTGATAAGCCGTTTGCAGACAATAACGGGTTGCATTCAGATTCTCTATGCAATCGAACGCACATGAGAGATTGGCAAGTGTGCGGGTATCTTCACTAAATTGCGTTTTTGTGTTGTTGTGTGCCACGCACTGTTTGTATTGGTCGATGCAGCGTTTCTTAAATTCATTGGCGCTGATGCCTGCAATAGAATCCAGTATGTCGCCATTTCTATAAACCGGAGCTATTCTTGTAATCAATTCTGGCTGGCACCATTCATTATTGATGGTAGCATATTGTCCGCTGAATACAAATTGTTTTCCTTGCGGATTGCTTAGATTGACCGCTACATTAGTTTCTTTATCGGGACTTAGCAGAATGACTATATCGGCTTTCCCTATCGTCATCCGTACTTGTGTGTTATGATAGAGAGGAATATTGATTTTGAAGCTTCCGTCTGCTTCGATAGTCGGGAAGAGGGTTTCGGCTGCCCCCATCACAATATTAGGAGCTCCGATTTTGAGGTCCGGATGATCATCAGGGCTATAATTAGCTATTGTGCCGCTTAGTATGGCTTTTCCTTTTTGATATTCGGGACTCCGTAATTGTGCTTGTACTATGTTGAATAGCAGGGACAAGAAAAGGAAGGTAAACAGTCTGTTCATAATAGTTCTTTGATTGCATTTATAATTTCTTTATCTGTATTCTCTGTGCTATATCCTCTGATTATTTTTCGTATGATTCGTTTCTGGTCCAGTATGAAAAAGAAGGGCGCAGCCCCACCTGTCTGGTATTGTTTGATAACTTCGTTCGTGGCATTTAGAATCGTATAATTCAAATCTTTCCGTTTGGCGTAGTTTCGGATGGCGGATGCATTGTGGCTCCAGGATTCTATAGCAATGAGATCAAACTCCTCGTTGCTGAATAACTCTTTTAACTTTTTCAGAAAAGGTACAGCTGCCTGGCAGGCGCCACAGCCAATGCCGGTGAAATTGATTAGTATGACTTTGCTTTTGCAGTTGGCAAGTGATAAAGACTGTCCATCTATATTTTCTAATATCCATCCCGGAGCTTTTTGGCCTGTGAGTCCGGATGTGGATGGCGAGTCTCCGCTTTTCTTGTGGAGATCGCTGTATTTAACTGTTTCATAATCTTTGGGGAAATAATCATTGATGTTAAAGTCTCTGATGTTGAGCTTGTTAATCTGAAGGTTGGAACAAGTTGAAACGGAAATATCATGTGACATTTCCCTTCGCTCCTTAAAAGGTAAATTATCCGATTTATTAATCCATAATTCATAAATAGAAGTCGTATTGCCGATATCGAATGGGGGAAGAGGCATGTGGAAGGCTTTTCCAAAGAATTCAACCTGTTGTTCCTCATTGATTGTTAGTTTGAAATAGTAATCATTACCCTCGTCTTTCAGTTCTATGGTGATATTATCATCAGTGGTAAGCGCATACTTGATGATGTTCTTTGCGAAATTGAAGAATGGAGGTCTTACTAGCCTGAAAGGGAGTGGTTTGAATGTGAAGTCATCAATTACTAACTTTTTATTATCGTGATAGGCTTCTACTCTTACGTTACCATCATAACAAAAGTTTAGCTTTGTAGTATCCTTGGCATCCAGTGAAACATAGCTTGCGCCGATGGTTGAATCTATGGGGTGATTATATTCTTTGATGAATCCATGTAGAATGGATAATGCGGTGGAGTCCCCGGGTTGCCAGCTTTCGTTAGCAACATAATATGTTGCGGATTCAATTTTCTCTAGATTGGCAAATACCTTTTTTAAATAGTCTCTCTCTCTGTTTTGAGCATTGACTGCCGGCATTGTTGCAAAAAGGAGAGTAATAAGCAGTAGTTTTGTTTTCATGATTGATCGTGGAGTAGTATGTTTTCTATAGTTAGATGTTTTTATTCTGTTTGATTACAAATCTACGAATAATTCGTAAATTAGAGGCAGGCAATTGGTTAAATAAAACAAATGAATACATGAACTCCTTCATGGATATTAGCTGATCCAATACGCTCCTTTGCTAATTTTTCAAAGATCAGAGATGCATTGAATATAGTACCCTGAAAACACATGAACTTACTAATGATCTGGAACCTGATATTTATATTATTCATGTGAATCAGTAGTTGAATGTTGTTCATTTCTTTGCGGTTTTGAACTAAATGATAGTCAATAGTATCTTAAATGGGCTGTCTAAAAAGTCAATAGTATCTTAACAGATCGGAAGAGCGT
>OKZW01000082.1_pt1 | contig 13084 bp, 12 predicted proteins | sample 1608391 | NCBI WGS metagenome assembly OKZW01 (sample SAMN02674795, study PRJEB24791) | human gut metagenome, SKBSTL041 | isolation source: stool | host: Homo sapiens | place: USA
CACCGTGAAAGCGGGCGAGGCCGAGGGGCCGAACAACGTAAAGCAGGGCGATAACGACTTCGTAAAAGATGAGGGCGACACCATCATCACCGGCGAGTCGAATAAGAACACCGTCACCATCGACACCTCCGAGGGCAATGTGGACGTCACCTTCGACGACCTGAAGATCGACGCCAGCAGCCGGGGATATAAAGACCCCACGGATACGGGCAAGGCAGCTGTGAGCGTGACCGGCAGCGGCGATACCACGATTGAGCTGGACGGCAACAACACCCTGAAAAGCGGCGACAGACACGCCGCTCTTGAACACAACAAAACCGACACCAGCGGCAAGTTGACCATTCAGGATGTGGGCAACGATGGCAGTCTGGACGCTACCGGTGGATTTAGAGGCGCTGGCATCGGTGGCGGTGAAGCCCAAAACGGTCAGGTGACCATCACCGGTGGTACTATTACTGCTACCGCTGGGTCTAGTTCTGGCCGCTTCATCTACGGTGGTGGTTCTGGCATCGGCGGCGGTGATGGCGATAATGCCAACGGTTTGAATAAAAAGTCGGACAGCACCGGCGGCGGCAGGGGTTCCAACATCACCATCTCCGGCAAGAATACCATCGTCAACGCCGAGGGCGGCGCAGAAGCTGCCGGTATCGGCGGCGGGCGCTCCGGCGATGCCGATACCATCGAGATCACTGACAGCACCGTTATTTCCAACGGCCACGACTCCGACAATGGCAACAGCGGCGCAGGCATCGGCGGCGGTGGTTTTGGTGCAGGCGGAGGCGCTGGCGGCGGTATCTCCAATATCACCATCAAAGACGCCGATGTGACTGCTGGCGCTGATGCAGGCGGTGCGGGCATCGGCAGCGGAAGAGCGAGCGGCTGGATCAGCTATCCCAGCATCTTCCCCAACTGGAAAGCCGAACACCCCAATGAAGGCGTTGCTTCCGATATTACGATCTCGGGCGGCCGGGTCAAAGCCAGTGGCGGCGATGATTCTGCCGGTATCGGCGGCGGCTACCTTGGCAGCGGCTCGGACATCACGATCAAAGATAACGCCGATGTGACTGCCAACGGCGGAAAATGGGGCGCGGGCATCGGTGGCGGTCGGGGCGGTGATGGCTCTGACATCTCCATCAGCGATTCCAACGTGTCGGCTTCTGGCGGTGCTGCCGGTGCAGGCATCGGCGGTGGACGCGGCGGCAAGGGCGAAAATGTCACCATCAGTGGCAGCTCCACGGTCTCCGTGAAGCACGGCCCCGGTGCAACACTCACCAGCGGCACCTGCTACGGTGCAGGCGCGGGCATTGGCAACGGCGGTGGTAAGGACGATGTCAGAGGCGAGGAGATTGCTCCCGACATCTCCGGCATCGACTCCACCGGTCAGGGCTATATCAACTACTATGACTCCGACAACAATCTCCTGACCCGCGTTCCCAGTGCACCAGCCCCGGAGGAAAATGACTCTGAAGGTGACGATGCAGAACCGGCTCTTTCTGCCAGCATGAAACAGGCAGTCTCCCAACTGGAAGTCCGCGGCGCTCTCCGGCAGAACCTCATGCAGGACACGAGCATCGTCCAGCAGGACTACGACGCCGATGCCCATGTGCTCACCATCCGTGCCGAACTCTCCATCGCCACGCTGACCGGCACACTGGGGAGCCTGAAGGCACTTCAGGCTCAGGGCGTAACAACGATCGCTCTTGTGACCCAGCACTGCACGTCCACCCTCGACTTTGCAGAACTCACTGCACTTGGCGGTGAGGACACCGTGTTCTCTCTCGTCCATACGGCAGGCATTCCGACTCTGTCCGTTGGCGGCGCGTTGCATAATGAGCTGATCCACTGAACCTCACAAAAAGGCCCTCGCAGCCAAAGCACTCATGCTCCGGCCTGCGAGGGCCTTTCTTTTATTTCAGTCTCTTTTCCAGATAATCCCGCAGCGCCGTGCGGGCAGCAGGCTCCCGCCCGCGGGGGACAGGGACCCGTGCGCCGCTCTGCATCCAGAACTCGCTCGCTGCCAGCTGGGAGACTGCCGCCAGATTGACCACATAGGAGCGGTGGAGCTGGACGAAACGCTCATCTGCCAGCAGCGGCTGGGCCACCTGCGCGAAGGGGACCCGGACCGAGAGGGAAGGCACATCCTCGCCGCTGGCGAGATGGAAATGCACCACATGGTGGGTACACTCGAGGTATTCGATGTCCGCGAAGGGCAGCACCCGCAGACCCGGCGCCGTGGCTACCGGGATGGCCGGGCCGTACTCCGGCTCGGCGGCCCGGGCCAGCAGAGCGTCCAGCTGTTCCGGCGGGACAGGCAGCAATAAATACTGCATGGCGTCCACCCGGTAGGCGCTGTAGGCGTGGGCGGGCGTGTGGGCCAGAAAGGCCATCGGCGTCCTGCGTCCCCGACTGCGGAGCGCCGCCGCCGCCCGCAGCGACGCAGCGGCTGCCGTGCTGGGCAGCTCGATGAGATACAGCTCGTACCGCTCCCCGGCGTCGTCCCGGGCCAGCAGGGCCTCCGGGCCGTCCAGCTGCTCGACGATGCAGGCATCGTCCCTCCGGGCATAATAGTCGAGACACTGCCGCTCCACCCGGCTGCGGAGGACGCTGTCCGGGCTGCACACTGCGATATGGAAGATCAATTCAAAGCCCCCTTTCGGGCCTGCCGCCGGGTGCTTGCTTTTTCGGCCCGGAGGGAGTATCATTGCTGTAAAAAGCGCTATCGCAAAGATGCCGTTTTGATAGGCGCTATTTTTGAAAATTGCGATAAAAGGAGAAACTGCTATGGAAATGCCCCTCGTCAGCATCATCCTGCCGGTGTACAATGCCCAGAGCCATCTGAACCGCTGTCTTGGCAGCATCTGTGCCCAGCAATATGAGGATCTCGAGATCATCGTCATCAACGACGGCTCCAAGGACCAGAGCCTGCCCGTCTGCGAGGAGTTCCGCAAAAAGGACAGCCGCATCCTGCTGGTGGACAAGGCCAACTCCGGCGTGTCCGACACCCGCAACCTCGGCCTCAAGCTGGCCAGCGGTAAGTACGTCCAGTTCGTGGACAGCGATGACTACATCGCCCCGGACTACACAGCCCGGCTGGTGGAGGCGGCGGAGCAGTCGGGCGCTGACCTCGTCATCTCGCCCTACACCATGGTCATCCCCGCCGGGGCATCCAAGCCCGGGCAGGTGCTGGAAAAGATTCAGGACGATCTCGGCGTCATGCACGTTGCCCGCCCGCCGGAAACGAGGGAATACGGCTTCCTGCCCGCAGGCATCTACGACAAGGACACCTTCGCCCTCCGCCTGATGGACAAGCCCGCTTCGTATTTTTACGGCGTGCTCTGGAACAAGCTCTACCGCCGCGACCTTTTCGCGGCCCACGATATCCGCTTTACCAGCGAGATGCGCTGGGCCGAAGACCTCGTGTTCAATATGCAGTATATCCAGTACGCCGAGGTCTTTGCGTCCATCCCGCAGCCCGGCTACTACTACGTCCAGAACCCCCAGAGCATCTGCCACACCCAGATCAAGCCCGCCACCCTCGTGCAGAACAAAATTCAGGTGTTCCGCTACTACAAAGACCTCTACACCCGCCTCGGGATGTACGAGGAGGTGCGTCCTCAGCTCTACAAGTTCCTCATCGACATCGCCGAGAGCACCTATCCCTCCGGCCCCTTCAAGAAGGTCATCGACGAGGCCAAAGCCTACTGGAAAGAGCACAAGGCCGAGCTGGAGCAGAGATCCTGACGAGAAACAAAAACGGGAGCGCCCCTGCGGGCCTCCCGCTTTTTGTTCTTTATGCCCCGATGGCAGCGCACTTCTTGGCCAGCCAGTCGCGCTCATCCTCGGTCAGGCGGGGAGCCAGCTTCTCGAAGACCTCGCGGTGGTAGGCGTTCAGCCAATCCAGCTCGTCGCGGCTCAGCACGCCGGGGACGATGGGGGAGGTGGCGATGGGCACGAACGTCACCGGACGGAAGGCGAGGAACTCGCCGTACTGGTTGGAGGCCTTGTGATAGCACTCCAGCTCGTTCTCGATGCGGATGCCCACGACGCCGCCCTCGTAGACGCCCGGCTCATCGGTGACGATCATACCGGGCTTGAAGACAGTGGTGTTGCGGCCGTTCAGGGCGTGGGGGCCTTCGTGGACGTTGCCCACATGGCTGACGCTGTGGCCGGTGCCGCAGCGGTAGTTGATGAGGTGGCGCCACAGCGGCTCGCGGGCGATGGTGTCCAGCATATGGCCGTCGCAGTAGTCCAGCCAGACGGCCCGGGCGATGTCGATGTGGCACTGGAGCGTCCAAGTGTAGAACAGCCGCTCGTCCTCGGTCAGCTCGCCCAGCGGGTAGGTGCGGGTGATGTCGGTGGTGCCGTCCATGTAGGTCGCGCCGCTGTCCACCAGCAGGAAGCCCTTCTTCTCCAGCTTTGCGTGATCTTCCTCGGTGGCGTGGTAGTGCATCATGGCAGCGTTCGGGCCGTAGGCGGCGATGGTGCCGAAGCTCTCGGTCAGGAACTTGTCCTGTGCGCTGCGGTACTTGTGGAGAATTTCGTCGATGGTCAGCTCGGTCAGCTCTTCGCCGGCGGCCAGACGGTTCTCCAGCTCGATCTGGAAGCGCACCATGGCCACGCCGTCCCGGAGGTGGGCCTCGCGGGTGTGGGCCAGCTCGACTTCGTTCTTGACGCCCTTCATGGGCAGCAGGGGGTCGGCCTCATCCTTGACGGTAAGGGCCGGGTTGGCCTCCAGCGTCTGATAGACAGCATAGTTGACGGAGGCGGGGTCGGCCAGCACGGTCTGGGTCTCGGTCTGGGCGGCGAGGAAGGAGAGCACATCGTCGTACTCTGCCAGCTCGACGCCGTTCTCCTTCAGCTCAGCCGCTGCCTCCGCGCTGACGCGGGCGGTGTTGATGAAGAGAGTCGCCTTGTCCGGGGTGACGTAGCAGTAGGCCATAGCATAGGGGGTGCACTGGATGTCCATGGCGCGGAGGTTGAGCAGCCATGCAAGGTTGTCCAGCTTGCCCACAAGCTGTGCGGTGCAGCCCAGCTCAGAGAGCTTCGCACGCAGCTGGCCCAGCTTTTCGGCGGGGGAGAAACCTGCATATTCCTTCGGCAGGATCCACGCCGGGGTAGCAGGCAGGGCGGGACGGCCCTCAGTCCACAGCTCGTCCTCGAGGTTCAGCAGCTTGATGGTGCCCTTCTTGGCGTCCAGCTCTTTTTGCAGGCTGCGCACCAGACCGCAGGAGGCCGTCAGGCCGCAGAGGCCCAGCTTGCCGCCCTCGGGCAGGACTTTGGCGCAGTACTGCTCGGCGGTGGGCACATCCGGCTCACCCATCCGCATCAGCTGGATCTCAGTACCTGCAATTTCCTTCTCGGCCTGCACAAAGTAGCGGCCATCCGCCCAGACGGCGCTCTCGGTCATGGTCACGACGAAGTTGGAGTTCTCGCCGTGGAAACCGGAGAAGTAGGTCAGGGCGGTATAGTGGTCCGGCATATACTCGCTGGCGTGCGGGTCTCCCACCGGGATGAGGTAGACGTCCACGCCGTTTGCCTTCATGGCCTCGCGCAGGGCGGCCAGACGCTCAGGAACGGTATTCATGCTCATATCAAAAAAGCCTTCTTTCTTTGTTCTGCCGGAAAAACGCCCGGCGGCGATAGTCTGCCGGGTCTATTGTATCATTCTGCGCCACAGAATGCAATTCGTGGGCATCATTTTGACTTTTTGCCGCGTTCCGTGTATCCTAGGGCCATAGATTTATTGAATGGAGGCGTTCTTATGGCATTTTCCATCATTATGCTCGCCTGTCTTATCGTCTGCGTCGGCATCGATTATCTGAGCCTGAAGCGCATCGACCAGAACGGCGCTCTGCTGGGCGTCACACTGCCGCCGGACGCCGCCGCCCTGCCCGAGGTGCAGAGCATCGTGCAACAATATCTGCGCTGGTTGCGCATCATCTGCCTGCTCTGCGCCGCCGGGGGCGTCGGGCTGTTTTTCCTGCCCGATTCGCTGCTCCGGGTCATGGTCTGGGTCTATTTCTTTTTCGGAAGTCTGGCTCTGCCGTATCTGCCCTGTCTGTGGGCAAACCGCGCCCTCCAAAGGCTGCGGGATGCCCACGGCTGGCCCGCAGCCCCCAGAGATGTCCCATGGAAATACGGTCTGTTCTATTATGCTCCTGACGACACGCGCGCTTCTGTGCCTAAGCGCATCGGCAAGGGGACTACCGCCAACCTCGCCGCCCTCCGGGGGAAGCTCGCTGTGGCGGTCAATGTCATTGCAATCGCTGCTATCCTGCTGACCGGGCCGGTGCTAGGCGTCCTCGACCACACGCCCGCAAGGCTGGAATTGCAGGTATCACCCACCGTAGAGCTGCAATCTTACCACGGCAAGACCCGGAAGTACATCATCCCTCTGGACAGCATCACCAAAGTACAGGTCTATTCCTCTCTGCCGGAGGCAAGCCGGGTCGGCGGCATCGACTTGGAGCACTACTGGCAGGGCACCTTCGTCATGGTACACGACGGCACTGTCCACCTCTGCCTCGACCCCACCGCCGGAAAATTCCTGCGAGTGGAAACGGAGGACGGCATTTTCTGGCTCACCGCCGAGACGGACGAACAAACTGAAAAAGTAGCGGACTGGCTCACGGAAGAGCTGAGCTGACCCGAAAACGCAAGCAAATTGCAAAAAATGTTACAAATTTCTCATCAAAAAGGCCGGTTTGCCATTGACAGCCTTGTTATAATAGGAGTGTAGGAATTTTTCCGGGTCAGCACTCAGCGCCCCGGATTGCTTGTAAGGCCCGAAGGGCCTGCTGGGCAGCGCCTTTTGCGGGCGGCTGCATAAAAGAAAGAGGCATTTCGAATATGACCAAGATCGACATTTTCTCCGGCTTCCTTGGTGCCGGTAAGACCACTCTGATCAAGAAGCTCATCAAGGAGTCCTTTGCAGGCCAGAAGGTCGTGCTCATCGAGAACGAGTTCGGCGAGATCGGCATCGACGGCGGCTTCCTGAAGGAGTCCGGCATCCAGATCAACGAGCTGAACGCCGGCTGCATCTGCTGCTCTCTGGTGGGCGATTTCCGCGCCGCACTCCAGCAGGTGGTGGAGCAGTACCACCCCAACCGCATCGTCATCGAGCCGTCCGGCGTCGGCAAGCTGTCTGACGTGACCCGCGCTGTCGAGGGCGTGGCCGAGCATCTGGACGTCCAGCTCAGCAGCTTTGTCACCGTGGCCGATGTCAACAAGGTCAAGATGTATATGAAGAACTTCGGCGAATTCTACGACGACCAGATCAGCCACGCAAGCTGCATCATCCTCAGCCGCACCCAGACCGCCTCTGAGGAGAAGATCGCCGCCGCTGTGGCCCTGCTGCGTGAGAAGAACCCCACCGCCACCATCGTCACCACCGCATGGGACGCTCTGACCGGTGAGCAGATCCTGAAGGCCATGTCCACCAAGAACGACTTCAAGGCCGAGCTGATTGCCATGGCGGCCAAGGCCAACGAGGAGCACGCTCACGAGGACGAGGAGGAAGAGCATCATCACCACCATCATCATTACGATGAGAACGGCGTCTGCACCTGCGGCCATCATCACGATGAGGATGACGACGATGATGAAGATGAGGACGAGGAGCACGGGCACCATCATCACCACGACCACGATGACGATGACCATGACGGGCACTGCTGCTGCGGTCATCATCACGACCACGACGAGGACGATGATGAGGACGAGCATGAGCATCACCACCACGACCACGATGACCACGACGGTCATTGCTGCTGCGGCCATCATCACCATCATCACGACCATGACGCCGACGAGGTCTTCACCAGCTGGGGCGTTGAGACGGCCAAGAAATTCTCCAAGGCGGACATCGAGCACGCCCTCACCGAGCTGGACACCGGCAATTACGGCATGATCCTCCGCTCCAAGGGCATCGTGGACGGCGGCGCCGACGGCTGGCTGGAGTTCGACTACGTTCCCGGCGAGTGGGAAGTCCGCGCACGCGGCGCAGATGTCGGCGGCAAGCTGGTGGTCATCGGCTCCAAGCTGGATGAAAAGGCCATCGCAGCACTGTTCGGCTGCTGATATTGGCCCTGAAAGGATAAACGATTATGGCAAATGAGATCCCGGTATACCTGTTTGTGGGCTTCCTCGAGAGCGGCAAGACCAAGTTCATTCAGGAGACCTTTGAAGACCCCAACTTCGACTCCGGCGACAAGACCCTTCTGCTGGTCTGCGAGGAGGGCGAAGAGGAATATAATCAGAAAAAGTTCGCCTTCCCCGGCGTGACCCTCTACAACCTCGAGGACAAGGCTGAGCTGAACCCCCAGAACCTCGCCAAGCTGGCCAAGGAGGCCGATGCAGGCCGCGTGGTCATCGAGTACAACGGTATGTGGATGCTGCAGGATCTGGCAAACAACCTGCCCGAGAACTGGATCGTCTACCAGTGCATCGCCACCGCCGACGGCACCACCGCCCTGACCTACGCCCGCGACAACTCCATGCGCGCGCTGATGCTGGACAAGATCGCCCGCAGCGAGCTGATCGTCTTCAACCGCGCCGAAGCCGTCAACAACGACGCTTCCCGTCAGGAGCTGCACAAGCTGGTGCGTCAGGCCTCCCGCAAGTGCGACATCGCCTATGAGTTCAAGGACGGCAGCGTGGCTTACGACGACATCCCCGACCCGCTGCCCTTTGACATCAACGCCCCGGTCATCGACATCCCGGACGAGGATTTCGGCATCTGGTATATGGACTGTCAGGACGAGCCGCAGAAGTACACGGGCAAGACCGTCAAGTTCCTCGCGCAGGTCTGCCAGACCAACCGCGCCGGCAAGAACAGCTTCGTGCCCGGTCGGTTCGCCATGACCTGCTGCGTGCAGGATATCCAGTTCGTGGGCTTCCCCTGCAGCTACGACGGCTACAAGGCCCTCGAGCAGCGGGCTTGGGTCAAGGTAACGGCCAAGGTGGGCTACAAGTTCCACAACATCTACCGCGGCAAAGGCCCGGTGCTCACCGCTCTGTCGGTGGAGCCTGCCGAGAAGCCGCTGAACGACGTGGTCACGTTCTCTTAAATCATCACACTGCCAAGGAGGTCATGACATGAAAGCAATCTTCCGCATTCTGGGCACTGCCGCCGCTGTGGCGGCTACTGGTGCTGCCATCGTCATCATGGACAAGTTCCTGAACGAGAAGGCCGCTCCTTTCATCGAATCCATCGAGTTCCCCGAGGACGCCGAGCAGGACGATGCAGAGGCCGCCAAGACCGCCGAGGCATACGCCGAGGGTGAGGCCAAGGCAGAGGCCGAAGCCGCTGCACCGGCGGAAGAGGCCTCTCCCGCCGAAACGCCTGCCGCACCAAAGGCAGAGGCCGAAGAACCTGCGGCACCGGCCGGCCCGGACGAGGAGCACCCGGTCTATGACCCCGAGGCCCCGAACCCGAACCCCGTAGAGGCCGGCCCCGCCGTCGCCCCCAAGGACGAAAGCGGCAAATTCGACCCCACCAAGATCGCTGAGGCTTCTGATTTCGGCGACTGGGAAGAGCAGGGGTGTAAGGGGTAACATCTCCTAAAACTGCATAACAAAAGGCTCTCGTCTGACATGCTGTATGCCAGACGAGAGCCTTTTTGTGTCTGCCCAGAAGCTGCGAGTTCTCACCGATTATCGAAGCGGAAGCCCACATTGTTTCCGCCCAGAATCCCGATGACGCCGCCAATGATGCCAAAGGGGATAGTGCCTGCCATGGCCCCGCCGGGGCCGCCGAAGGCAAGGCCCACTTTTGCGCCCTTCACCATTCCTGTCGCCACACCAAGCACACCGCCCGTGAGCGTTCCGATGATCTGACCTTTCATAATAAGTACCTCCTGATTCTGTTTTGTATCTATGCTCAGCGCTTAAAAGCCACCCGCAGCGCCGCACCTGTGACGGACATCATCGAGCGCTTGGCCCTCGGCATAGCAGCTGCCATCGCAGGGGCTGCGGCCGCCGCCATCAGCGAAAACGCCGGGGCCGCCTTTTTCAGCAGCTGTACGCCAACGCTGCCGAGCTGAATGGCCATCTGGATGTTCTCCGGTGTCAGCAGGGAAGCCAGCTTATTCTCTTTCTCCTGTTCTGCCTGCTGGGTATTTGCGTAGCTGTAGATCTGATTATTGTTCATCGTTATCGTCTCCTTTGTCTTTCTTATCATCTTTTTGGGGGTCTACAATTCCTCGGCGCACGTCGTACTCCTGAATCTTTTTGATACGCGCCTTGGTCCACTCAGAGAAGAAATGCTGGATAAGCTCCGGATCGGATGGGTCAGGTTCGATACCCTTCCACTCATCAAACCCCAGCACACGGACAGGGATTATCTCTTCGTCCTGAGTACCCTTTTCGTGGCGGTTCGACAGAAGGGCGTCATGGGCATGGTCTGGGTCTGCCGTTAAAAAGACCAGCTTTTCTCCGGGGTAAATTTGACGCAGCATCTCGAATGTATCCTGCCATGTCCCTTCGGGCTGACCGTCCGAGCAAAAGTGTTCCCATACGCCGTCCGCTTCCAGCATTCCAAGTCGTCTCTGCGCCTCCTTGCTCATTGTGTCAGTCTGCATTGCTACTTTGATCCACCATCGGAGCGACAGTATCACCTTTCTCCCAGCTCTAGCCGATTTTTTCATAGCCCGAAGCAACGGAGTAAGGGCCTCATCAAAGAAAACCGCATATGCCACTTCAGGGTCAAACACGAGCCGATGGCTCGACAGCATAGCATCGAAATCCAGAAGTTCGTCCTCAAAGATGCCCGGGAAGCAGCGGCACCAGCCATCCGTAAAGGGGGTGATGCTGTTCGGGTCGAACCAGTAGTCTTCGTCTTCGAGCTTCTCGTTCAGCTCCTGCACAATCAACTGTCTTTGGGACTGGCCATACTTCAGCCTTTCTTCTATGAGTCTCCAAAGAAGCAGAAGCTGTGCTTCATTGACGCTGTCTTCCTCCCGATTCGGAATGTCATACAGAGTCCCTCTATCAACACCGATAAAATTGGCCGCATCTGTTTTGCGGATACCACACCTCTTCAGCATTGGCAGCGTATTCTGCTGGAACAACCTTATCAGCATGCTCATTCCTTCTTGGTCGATCCTTTTCATGTCCCATTGTCCTTTCGTTTGATGCGGCCTCAGTATACCATTAAAAAGTTATCGTGTCAACGTTATTTATATTGCAAGTTTCTCATCGATCGGCCACTCGTTTTCAATTCAATTTGGTACAAAAAATGTGGTGTGACGCCACACTTTTTGCATGAAAAAAGCCGGGATATTCTCCCGGCTCCGATATGGGTCGCAAAATTCCCTATTCCCCGTACGCTATCTTCATCAGCCTATCCTTATCCGTCACCGTCACCCCGCCGCGGTAGAGCTTCACGATGCCCTCACCGGCGAAGTATTTGAGCAGGCGGCTCACCACCTCACGGGCAGAGCCCATGTACTTCGCCATCTGATCCTGCGTCAGGCGGACGTCCTCGCCGCCGGTCTTGGCAAGCTCGTCCGCGAGGAAGATGGCCAGCCGCCGGTCGGCGCTCATGAAGAGGATCTGCTGCATGGTCCACATGGTGTCGGAGAAGCGCTCAGCCGTCATCTGGTAGGCGAAGCACCGCACCTCCACGTTCTGCTGCATCAGGCTGCGGAAGACGCCTGCGCTGATGCAGTAAGCCTCGGTGTCCTCCTCGGCGTCGATGTAGAGGTCGAAGTTCACCGAATCCATCACGCAGGAGGCCGAGAGGATACAAATTTCGCCGCCGAAGAGGCGGTAGAGGGTCACATCCCGGCCATCGTCGGAGAGGAGGTAGGCCCGGAACTGGCCGGTGCGCAGCAGCAGGATGCCCACGCAGTTCTCCACCGGACTGTGGACGCGCTCACCCCTGCGGTAACGCACAGGCCGTGTCGCTCGGCAGAGCAGCTCCTGCTGGTCGGCGGTCAGCTTGTCCCAGAAGGGGAAGGCGCAGGCGAGGCACTGGCGGTGCTCACCGCATCGGGGGATGGGGAGAACTTCCGGCATCTTGGCTCACTCCTTTCGCAGGGCCTTGGCGGCTTCGGTGCCCGCCAGCGCGCCCTCATAGACGGCCTTTGCCACCTGCAAAAGCCCGCCGGTGCAGTCTCCGGCGGCGTAGAGGCCGGGAACGGTGGTCTGCATCTTTCCATCGGTGACGATGCGGTTATTTTCCACTGCTGCACCGATCTTCCGGGCCAGCGCCGTGCTGCCCGCAACGCCCAGCGCGATGAACACACCCGCCAGCTCCACGACCTCGCCGCCCGCCAGCTGGACGCCGGTGACTTTCTGCTCGCCGAGGACAGCGTCGATCTTTTCGGGCCGGACGGTCACTTCCGGCGGGAACTGGGCCGCCAGCGGCGCACCGTTCAGCAGGAGGGTGACGCTGGACGCCACCGGCAGAAGGGCCTGCACCTCGTGGAGGGCGTATTCGCCGCTGCCCACTACCGCCACGTCCCTGCCGCGATAGAAAAAGGCGTCGCAGGTGGCACAGTAGCTGACGCCGTGTCCCTCAAGACCTGCCAGCCCCGGGATGCGGGGCACGGCCCGGGCTGCACCGGTGGCGAGGATGACCGCATCCGCCGGGTAATCTCCGTCGAGCGTCTCCACCGTGAGTTTATCGGTATAGGTCAAGCCCACGGCTTCGGTGGTGACGAACTTGACGCCCACCGCCTTGGCCCCCTCGATGCCCTGCCGCTCCAGCTCGGCACCGGAGATGGGCGCGGCGAAGCCGTAGTAATTCTGGATCCCCTCGGCGCGGTCGAGCGCACCCGGCCCCCGGGTGAGGACGGTGGTGTCCACCCCGGCGCGGGCGGTATACAGCGCAGCAGATACTCCCGCCGGGCCGGAACCAATGATGACGATGTTGGACATAGTGGGCCTCCTTATACTTCTTGTATCATCAAATCCATGCATTTTCGCTATTTGCTGGAACGCGATGCCTGTTGCAGCAGGGCTAAGCTTTCTTTAAGTGGGATCGCGCGCTGGTAGCGCGGATTAAGTTTTTTCTTGAGGTCAAGCGGCTTGCGCTCCGCGCGGGCCAGAGGCAGGGAGGGGTGTTTCGACTCCCCCCTCC
>OKZW01000084.1_pt1 | contig 13040 bp, 11 predicted proteins | sample 1608391 | NCBI WGS metagenome assembly OKZW01 (sample SAMN02674795, study PRJEB24791) | human gut metagenome, SKBSTL041 | isolation source: stool | host: Homo sapiens | place: USA
TCAGACAATAGGTGGTGTCGCAGCAGCCGAATCAAATGTACATAAGATTCTGTTTGCGCTCTTCATGCCGACAGGTGCCTGCCTGTATCTGTTTACCATGGGATTCGGAAGTGCTTTCACACGCCATTCCCAGCCCAAAGATATGGTTAAAAACGGCATAAAGCTGTTATTCTATCAGGGATTAAGCAATTTATGCTATGCAACTGTAATGACAATCAGTTTTAATATAAGAAATTCCATTACAGTTGAAGCTGCAGGCAGCAGAGAATTATATGACGCAAATCTTTATTCCATGCTTACATTCGTAAATATATTCTTTATAGCCGGTATGTGCTATCTGGTGCTTGCGGTCTACAGGAAATTAAATGTAAGCTTAAGGGGATATGTCATAAGTGCTGTAATAGTCGGAATCATATCACCATTTACAAAGTTGCTGGTTTCTGATGATCCAGCACTTAACTGGATCCTGGATATGACTTTCGGTGGAAAAGGTGAAACCAGCTTCTGCTTCTTCCCATATTTGAGTTATGTATTTCTTGGATATGTTTTTGGAAAAGTGCTCAGAAGAATCCCTGAAGATGAAAAAGGAGACTTTTATAAAGAAAGCGGGATCATATGTGGGATTACTGCGGCGGTATGGTTTATATGCTGCATTGTACTACATCCGGGCATTGAGGGATTCTTTAATTATATGATCGAACAATACAGAATCCCGGGGCTTGCAAAGGTACTCGGAAGTTTCTGCAGTATCATATTTGTGTTTGCAGCTGCATTTCGTATCATGCCAATGATGGAAAAATGGAAATTCGGATATAATAAACTGTGTTATTACTCAAAACAGATTTCAAAGATGTATGCCGTACATATCGGAGTTTACTGGACACTTGCCGGTTTTGCTGCTTTTTACGAATTTGGGGTAAAAGAATGCCTGATATTGTCAGTGGCAGCACTGATCGTGACTGATCTTCTTGTACATGGATACATCATAATTACAGATAAAATAAAAAACAGAAAATAGCAGAATGCTTTTTATCTGCACAAAAAAACAGACCACATTTTATGATCTTTGTTTCATAAAATGTGGTCTGACTGTTTCATGCGTTCTTTTTATTGAGCCTGGAAATAATATCCAACGCCCCATTTGGTGTGTACATACTTCGGTTCACTTGGATTGGTTTCAATCTTCTCACGGAGACGGCGGATATGTACATCCACAGTACGTACATCACCCGGATACTCATATCCCCATACAATGTTCAGCAGGTTCTCACGACTGTAAACCTTATTCGGATTAAATACCAGAAGCTCCAGTACATCAAATTCCTTTGCTGTCAGATTAATCTCTTTACCTGCAATAAATACACGTCTGCCTTCACAGTCCATACGAAGATCGCCCACCTGAATGCTCTTTGCCTTTTCTTTCTCCTCGTGGTCGCTTCCCGCACGGCGCATGATCGCTTTGATACGGGAGGTACTGTCATGAAACAACTGGCCGCGGCCCTGCTGGCCGCAGACCCACTCCTCGAGCGCCCTGAGCACGCCCTGCTGGCCCATCAGGTCGAGCAGATGTTCGATCAGGCCGGGGCTATGAACTGAGGAGCAGCTAAAAAGGCCCCCGCAGCGTCAAGCTGCGGAGGCCTTCTGTTTCAATGTCTGCTCTTTTTCTGCCACCACTTTTTCTTCTCCCCGACGCTCACCACATCGCAGAAGAGGCAGCGGCTCTTGGTGGAGAGCTGCACGTCCCGGTGATAGCAGCCGAAGAACCACTTTTCGTAGGTCGTCTTCATCACGACCTTGTCGAGGAAGAGGTGCAGCCGGTTGCTCTCGCCCACAGCCAGCACGCTGAAATCCAGAAACTTGCTTGGCGCGTCGTGGGTCAGCACATAATCTACCTGCCAGCCGTTTGCTTCCAGCGCGGCTTCGCAGCGGGCGTATTCCTCGTCCGAGGGCATCTCCTGCGGCCACCAGTTGACGTGGGTCTCCCGTTCTTCCTTGTCCGGGCTTTCCGCACCGCCGAAGCAGAGGTATTTCTTCCCTTCCAGCTCCAAAACGCTGCCCCTGCAGACATGGTACAGCTCCCCGCCCAGCGGCTGCACCAGCCCGCCGAACCGCTCCTCGGTGGGGTACCGTTCCAGCAGGTCATAGTTCTCGTGGCTGCCATCGAGGAAAAGGATGGTATAAGGCCGCTTGCGCAGCCAGTCCAGATTCTTCTGCTCGGTCTTGCTGCCGTCCCACACGAAGCCGAAATCGCCCAGCACAACGACGAAATCGCCCTTGCCGGCCCGGCGCAGCTCCCCCTCTTTGAAGCGGTCCAGCTCGCCGTGGGTGTCGCCCGTAAGATATACCATTCTCTGCCTCCCTGTGCGGAGTGTGAAATCGACCCAAAAGCCTTGTCACGCCCCGTCAAACCTGTTATTATAAAGTATAAGGCCCCTCTGGCGAGCCTTGTTTCTGCTCTGTGTGAACGGACCATGCTTTTTGTCCGATACTATAATATATTATCGCTTTTTGAGGAAAATGTCCACATGAAACGTATCGTTACCCTGTTTCTCAGCCTTGTTTTGCTGTTGAGCTGCCTGTGTGCACCGGCCTCAGCCCTCTTCGACCCCAGCCTCTTCTATGAGGTGCAGGCCAGAAGCGCCTATGTCGTCAATACAGACACCAACATCATCGTCTACGACAAGGACAGCTCCCGTCAGGTGCCCGCCGGGGGACTGACCAAATATATGACCATCGCGCTGCTGCTGACAAACTATGCCGACCAGCTCGACAACACCTTCCAGATGCCCTTCGCCATCTCGGATTACGTCCACAACAGTGACAATGCCGATATGCGCTCCAATGAGACCTTCACCTACCGGGAAGCCGTCTACGCCATGCTTCTGCGCAACGCCAACGAGGCCGCGATGGGCCTTGCCTACAGCCTTTCGGGCGGCGACCTTGCAGGCTGGGTGAGCCAGATGAACACCCTCTCCCAACGCATCGGAACCACCGGCAGCACCTGGACGGATGCCTGCGGCATCGACAGCGGCAACGTGACCTGTGCCGTGGATATGTACCTGATCCTGCGCTATCTGATGAGCTTTGATGCCTTTGTGGAGGTTTCCGGTGCGCCCAGCTTTACCATGCCCGCCAAAGAAAAACACCGTTCTTCGTCTGTTCTGGTCAGCCAGAACGCCGCGCTGAGCAAATCCAGCGGCGGCAAATACTACCGCAGCGCCATGCAGGGCGGCATGTGCGATGTGACCGCATTCAAAAGCGACAGTGGCAATCAGAGCTATGTTTCATGGGCCAATAAGGATGGTGCCACCTATATTTTCTGCGTGATGCAAAGCCCGGACACCTGCGACGATTTCGGCTACGCCAACCGTCGCCCGGCCCTGTGCGAGACCGTGAAGCTGATGGACTGGGTGTTCGACAGCTTTTCCATTCAGGCCGCGCTGGACACCGACCTTACGCTGGCCGAGATCCCGGTGAAGTATTCCTCCGATACCAGCTCCCTGCAGCTGTATCCCGCCGACAGCATGATGACCCTGCTGCCTTCCACCGGCGACGGCAGCGTGACCCAGAAATATTTCCACCTGCCGGATTCCGTGTGTGCCCCTGTCCAGCAGGGCGATGTGGTGGGTACCGTGGAGCTAAAGCTTGCCGGTGAGACCATTGGCGTGGTGGACCTGATCGCCGGGCAGGATGTCAGCCGCAACCCGCTGCTGTTCACTGTGGCGCGTTTTCAGGAATTCTTAGGCAGTCTGTATCTCAAAGTTGTAATAACACTGAGTATTATTTCCATCATCATCTACTTTGCGTGGGTCCTTTTGAACAACTGGAACCGCCGCAAGCCCACCAGAAAGATCCGCCGCCGCTGAGCTTTGCACCGTTCAGCCGCATTTTGTGGAAAAGTGATGCAAAAAGCCCCGTCAGCCTTTTCAGGATGACGGGGCTTTTGGTTGCGCCAGCAGGAGTCGAACCTACGATGGGGGAGTCAAAGTCCCCTGCCTTACCGCTTGGCGATGGCGCATCGTGCAAGATATTATACCATATTCTTTGTTTTTCCACAAGGGGAAGGTTCCACTTTTCCGCTTTTGCGGCGGCTCTATGCCGCCTTTTGCAGCCTGCAATTTGTGAAAAACCAATTTTTTTCATCATAACAACAAAATACGCCCATTTTGTTGCGCTTTTGTTACACTATATGTGGTAAATATAGGATTGAATAAACCTCCTCTTCCCGGCTTTTTCGTCTACTGCCTCATGGCGGGGACATCGAGGTCTGTTCTGGTGTTTCCGTTCCCGGCAGGCACCACATCCCAATTCGTCAGGAAAGCGAGGAGTCATATGAAAAAGATCTTGAAAATGCTGGTCCTCGGTCTGCTCAGCGCTGCACTGCTCTGCTGTGCACTGCCCTCTGCCTTTGCCGCAGAAGACAAGGATTCGCAGGTCTACACCATTGGTCTGGATGCCATGGGCGGCAGCAGCTCCGCTGTGGCAGTCACCACCAATCTGAGCGGCAAACTCAGTGCCCTGCCCGCGCAGCCTGCGCTGGAAGGCTACACCTTTGACGGCTGGTATACCGAGCCGGTGGGCGGCACAAAAATCAGCACCTCTACGGTGTTTACCGGTGATACCACTGTGTACGCACACTGGACCGTGAAAAATGCCACCACTTCCACCAGCACATCCACGCCCGCTCAGCCGGAACAGACCGCGCAGGAATACGATGACGGCCCGATTCTGAGCGTTCTGACGGTAGCCGGTGCTCTGATCACCACGCTGGCCGTGGCTGCCTTTATTTAAGTCTTTTCACACACTGTATCAATTTTATCAATAGAAAGGAAAATCTCCATGTCTACTATGAAACTGCCCGCAAACTATGCCTCCATCAGCGAAGAGGAAATGGTCTATCTGGACGGTGGTGCCCGCGACGCTTACAACAGCTTCCTGAATGTCGGTAAGGTGTTCAACGCCATTGCCCGCATCTTCTCCGGTGCAAGCTCCATCATCAACAATGTCAACGTGATCTACCAGTCCTTCCTGACTCTGGGCGATCTGCTGAAGAGCTTCTGATCCGGCTTCTATTTTCATCTGTTTTTCAAGAACTGTCTCCGTTGTGGGGACAGTTCTTTTTGTTTTTAACGCATTTTAATCGTTTACATCAAAAGAAACAATTTTTCTTTGGCTTTGGCAAAAAAATGCACGGAAAAGGCATTTTTGTTACGCTTTTGTTACGTATACTGTGCTAACATATAAGGTGGAAGGTCATTCATCAAACTGGCGCTTTCACGCCGAAAACTGATATATCAAATGTGGTTTTGTGGTGCGAAAATTTTCGTATTTGTCGAAAGTTTTCGTTCGCCTAATCCAACCACTTTTTGCGGGAGAAATCGATCATTATGCCAGACCGTGAACTGCGGCACATGCGCCGCACCGAATTAGTCGAGATCATTCTGGCGCTCAAGCAGAGCGAGGACCAGCTCCGGGCAGAAAACGCTGCCCTGTCTGCCCAGCTGCAGGAACGGCAGATCCATATTGAAAACGCAGGTTCCATTGCGCAGGCTGCACTGGAGCTGAACAAGGTGTTTGAAGCGGCGCAGGCTGCGGCTGATGAATACGTTGCATCGGTGCTCGCAGCAAACAAAAACACCGATGCCGCTGCCAGCGCTCTGCGCGCTCAGGCGGAAGCCGAAGCCCAGCAGATCCTTACACAGGCACAGACCGAGGCTGCGAACCTGAAGGCCCGCACCCAGCAGCAGTGCGACGCGGAAACGGAAGCCGCCGCACGCAAGCGCGCCCAGACCGAAGCGGACTGCAAGGCAATGCTTGCCCGGACGCAGCAGGAGATCCAGCAGCGCCGGGCCGCTTGCCGGGCCAGCGAACTGCTGGACGGCTATCACAGCACGGAATTCCTGCCGGAGGAGCGTGCCAAATGAAAGAGCAAAAGATCAGGTTCACGCCCATTCCATCCACAGCAGAGGTGGAAGCAGAGCGCGAACGTCTGGCCTACCGCAGCCGTTATATGCGGGTGCTGCGCAGCACGGTCTACACGCTGCTGGTGGTCGCGGCCGTTGCCGTGCTGCTGGCCACCCTGTTTCTGCCGGTGCTGCAGGTCTCCGGCGACAGCATGAACCCCACTCTGCAGGACCGGGACATCATTCTGCTGGTCAAGGGCAGCGACATGAAGACCGGCGACCTTTGCGGATTTTACTGGCAGAACAAGCTTCTGCTCAAGCGCATCATCGGCCTGCCCGGTGATGTGATCGAACTGGACGAGGACGGTGTGGTCACTGTGAACGGCCAGACGCTGGATGAGCCCTATGTAGATGAACTGGCTCTGGGCGAATGCGACATCAAATTTCCCTATCAGGTGCCGGAAAACCGGTATTTCGTACTGGGTGACCATCGGGCCACCTCCATTGACAGCCGCAGCAGTGTGATCGGCTGTGTGGAAAAAAGTCAGATCGTAGGCAAGGTTTTTTTGCGGGTATGGCCCTTGTCCAACTTCTCGTTGATCCACTAAGGAGGTTTAGGAATCATGCGGGATATCGTGAAAGAATATCAGAAAAAGTTCCGTCGGAACCACCAGCGCGCCAGACGCTATACTGCGCTGCTGCTGGCACTGGCGCTTACCACCAGCCTGTTCGTGAACTGGCAGCTGCACGGCGTGGGCATTGCCAAAACGGCCGAATATCTGTGCGGCGAGTTGGAGCACGAGCACACTGCTGCCTGCTATGAAAAGCAGCTGGTGTGCGGCTATGAGGAAGGCGAACCGGAGGACTGGAACGCCACCATGACGGACGACGGCATGTCTTTTGATGATACATTCGACATGGATGATGATGCGTTCGGCGTGGATGCGGATGATCCCGGCATTGCAACCTATTCCGCAGAGCCGGAGTACATCTTTGTGCCCCATGAGCACACCGACGACTGCTATCAGGAAGTGCAGGAGCTGACCTGCCGGGAAGAAGAGCACGAGCACACCGACGACTGCTTTGACCCTGAGGACGGCAGCCTGATCTGTGAGCTGTTCGAGCACACCCACGACGACAGCTGCTACACCACCACCTATGAGCTGGTGTGCGGTCTGGAAGAGGGTGAGCTTGTAGAAGAAGTGAACCCCGATTATGACCCGGTGGCCCTGTTTGAGGAGCCGGTGGCCGCAAAGCCCGTGGTGGTCGATCCTGTGATCGAGACTCCGGTGCACCACCACACCGATGCCTGCTACGAGGAAGTGCTGGTCTGCGGCCTGCCGGAGCATCACCACACGGTGAACTGCCTGTCCGACCCGCTGGACGGCACGCAGGACGAGGACGAATGGCTGGCACAGACCGGCACCACGCTGAGCGGCAACTGGGCCGACGACCTGCTGGCCGTAGCCGAGAGCCAGCTGGGCTATGAGCAGAGCGAGCGCAACTTCCAGCTGGACGATGCCGACGGCGAGACCGTGCGCCACTACACCCGCTACGGCAACGACTACGGCAACGACTACGGCCCATGGGACGTGATGTTCCTTTCCTACTGCCTGAAATATGCCGATATCCCCCAGAGCGCTATCCCGCAGGTTTCCAGCGTGCTGTCTTTGCACAGCCAGCTGCGCAGCGCGCTGTACAACGAAGAGACCGGCAGCGGCTATGCCATGGATTTTGACGGTGATCTGCCGTCTGATGCCGCAATGCCCGGTGATATCGTCATTTACAATGGCACCGTGACCAAGGCTGTGGCCGCGGAAAGCCAGCCGTTGCAGGTGCAGGATGATTCCGCCGATGCCGACATTGCCCTGCTCTCCATGGATGCTGCGGCCACCACCGACACCGCGCCCCACATTGAGGAATACACCGTGGATGCCAGCACCGTTGGCATCGTGAGCGATGTGGACGAAGATTTCGGCACCCTGACCGTGATCTCCGGCGATGTGGATGGCAAGGTGGCTAAAGTCACGCTGAATGCTTCGCAGGTGACAACGCTGGTGTCTGTGGCAAATGCGCAGCAGGCCGATTATGGCGTTGCTACGCCGGATTTCAAAGTCGAAGATGACGCAGATGCCATTACCACCATCAAAGGTCTGGATGCACTGGATCGCCTCACTGCTCTGGAGGTGCAGCGCAAGAATGGCACTGAATACGAGGATACCAACGTCACCACCATTTCGGAGCCTCTGCACAGCAGCCTGACCGTCACAGATATCCCGGCCAAAGAGATCCAGGAAAACGACTACTTTGTCCATGTTAAGCTGCCCAAGAGCTTTGATGTGCTGAACGACGAGCTTATCTCCGGCAAACTGGAAGATACCGGCAATTATGACACCTGCGGCAGCTACCAGCTGCTCAAGGGGAATGACGGCTGCTGGTACGCCGTGCTGCGGTACGACCAAAACTATATCCAGCAGAAAGAGGAGGCAGCCGCAGGCGCGGATACTTCCGATGCCAAGGTCACCAGCAACGTTGCCTTCAATTTCCAGTGGAACCAGAGCGAGGTCACCAGCAGCGGCTTTAATCAGATCGAGGTCAACAAAGATTACGCCCTTGATATCACCATCAACCCGGATGAAACCCCCGATGAGGATCAAAAAGACGATACGAACTATGACCTTAACCAGAGCGTGAAGGACCCGCGCTACAATGGCAGCGATGCCTACCTGGATTACACTGTTACGCTTGTGGTCAAGAACGAACAGGCCGACCCGCTGACGCTTGCGGACAGCATGACCCTGCCCACCGGCGTAACCGCCGAATATGTCGAAAACTCGCTCCAGCTCAGCATGGAAAACGGCAATACAACGCTCCGCATCACTTGGGAAGATGATAATGGTGAGCGCAAGATCACCTTGGGTTCTGCCGGTTCCCCCATTGCCGCAGGCACCTATTCTATCCGCTACACCGTCAAGCTGAAGGATGTTGGCGAAACGGCTGTTGACGGAGTAATCAATAACATCAAGATTCTGGATACGCCCATCAGCGATGATGCCGAAGAGTCGGTAAAAACCGACAGCCTTGTGATCACCAGTCAGGCCGATCCGTCCAACTACGAACTTCCCTCTACCGGCGGGGCCGGTACCAAACTGTATACAGCAGGCGGCGGCGCGCTGATGCTTGCCGCTCTGGTGTGCGGGGTTTGCAGAAAGCGCAGACGCGAAAGGAGGGCACGTTAAAAAACCTGCATCCTTCCTGACACGGCGGCAAAATTGATTCTGCGCCGGAAGCAGACCCTGAAAATAGGAATCAGAAAAACTTGAAAGGAGATTTTCGCAAATCATGATGAAGAAAGCAATCAAAAAGCTGCTGGCCGCACTGCTGGCAGTTGCCATGGTGTGCGCCATGGCGATCCCGGCGTTTGCATACGACACTGAGGAGGACATCGACAAAAACCACTGTTACGACGCTTTCCAGATCTTCGATGGTGTTGTTAGTGATGACAATACGATTTCCAACGTTAAGTGGGGCCAAAACATCCCTCATCCTGAGGATTTTCTGCCCAAATTGAAGGCAGATTCTACCCTCAGCAGCGAGTTTGCCAACGCAGATAGCCTCCAGGAAGTCCTTGATGTTATGAAGGGCTGGACAACTTCTGATGATAACAGCATCGCTTTCGCGCGTTTTGTATGCAACTATATCTACACGGATGCCAATGCAGACTCGAAACCCGTCCTTCAAGGTGGTCACACCGGTGCCTTCGAAGTTCCAAAGCCAGGTTATTATCTGATCGTTGATACTTCCTCCTTTAGCAGTGACGCTAATGGCGATTCTTATCATGCCTACAATTCCTTCCTGCTGAAGGTTACCAAAGCATACTATCACATTCAAATTACGCCTAAGGTTGAAAAACCCACTGTTGAGAAGAAAGTCTACGACAACGACGATAATAGCACTTCTGGTGACAATAACGGTTGGGGCAGTTCCGCTGACCATGCGATCAACGAAGAGTTCCAGTTCCAGCTGATTGCTAAGTTGCCCAAAAGCGAAAACAATGGCCGTGCTTACGATTACTATAATGAGTACGCTGTTCGCTTCAATGATACCTTGTCCAATGGCATTACTTATGACAGACTCGATAGTGTAGTCATTAATTCCAATGGCCACACCTATGATATCCCCAAAGATTCTCCGAAGTATAACGTTGATGTTAGCCATCTTGAAAGTGATCACTCTTTTGTGGTAAGCATTCCTGATGTCAAAACCTGTGTTGAAGATCCAGAGTTCAATTTGAATAACGGCGCGACTATTACGGTCACCTATACTGCACACCTGAACGAAAATGCCGCTGTCAATGGCTCTGCCGATAACAAAAACAGCGTACGGCTCCAGTACTCTAATAACCCCAGACCCGACGGCAAATACTGGGGCTACACTCCCACTCCCGAAAGCGAAGTCTATGTGTACACCTACCAGCTGAACAACACCAAGTACCGCGATGAAGTTAACGAGAACAACAAGCTGGAGGGCGCTGGTTTCCGTCTGTACAGCGGTAAAGATTGCACTAAGGAACAGGAGATCAAGCTCAAGAAGAATACTACTGACGGCACTTACTCCCCCTACTTTGGAGCGGATGCTGGCGATGAGATGTTCTCTGACGAACATGGTCAGTTCAACGTTAAAGGTCTGGACGCTGGCACCTACTACCTGAAGGAGACCACCACTCCTGAAGGTTTCACCCCCTGCTCTGTGATTCCCCCTGTGACCATCACAGCAAATCACAACGGAAATCATGTTGAGCTTGATAGCTCCAAACTGTCCACCACCATCATCAACAAAAAAGCCGGCGGCATTACCCTGCCCTCCACCGGCGGTATCGGCACTACCCTGTTCTATGTGGTCGGCGGCGGCTTGATGGTTGCGGCCATCGTTCTGCTGGTCACCAAGAAGCGCATGGAGAACAAGTAAGCTCCATTTTCCCCAAGAACCCGGAGCAAAGGGGCCGCAAGGCCCCCGCTCCTATCCTTATAACATTAGGGAGTAGCCCATGAAAAAGAACAAAAGCACCATCATCCTGATCCTCGTCTTTTTCGTGGGTCTATCCGTGATGTTATACCCCACCCTCAGCGATTACGTCAACCAGCTGCATCAGTCCCGTGCTGTGGCCACCTATGCCGAGGACGTGGACAATCTGACCGATGCCGACTACAGCGCCTATTTCGAGGCGGCAGATGCGTTCAATGCGCAGATCGCCGCCGACCCGGACGCTTTGTATTTCCCGCAGCGCTTTCCCACCTACGAAAGCACGCTGGATGTGACCGGCACCGGCATTATGGGCTACATCACCATTGAAAAGATCGGTGTGGAGCTGCCCATCTACCACGGCACCAGCGATGGCGTGCTGCAGATCGCCGCAGGCCACTTGGAGGGCACCAGCCTGCCGGTGGGCGGCGAGAGCACCCACGCGGTCATTTCGGTCCACCGCGGCCTGCCCAGCGCCAAGCTGTTCACCAATCTGGACCAGCTGGAAGTAGGCGACACCTTCACCATCACGGTGCTGGACCGGGTGCTGACCTATGAGGTGGACCAGATCTCCATTGTACTGCCCACCGAGACCGACAACCTCAAGGTGGTGGACGGCAAGGATTACGTCACCCTGATGACCTGCACCCCCTACGGCATCAACTCCCACCGCCTTCTGGTGCGCGGACGGCGCATCGAAACGCCGGACAAGCTCAAGCACATCCGTGTAACAGCCGATGCCATCAAGATCGAACCGATCATCACAGCTCCCATCATGGCACTGCCCCTGCTGCTGGTGCTGCTGCTCTGGCTGCTGTTCTCCAACCGCAAACGCAAATCTACAAGAGGTGAAAAACATGAAACGCACTGATCTCAAAAAGCACGCTGCGGCCCTGCTTTTGGTGCTGTGCCTTCTGGTAACAAGTGCGCTGCCTGCCCTTGCCACCAGCGCAAACATCAAGCTGGTGGACAGCAGCGGCAATCCCACTACCGGCACCATCCGCGTTACGCTGTACGACAGCGCCAACGATAAGGCGCTGAGCGGCGGCAAGCTCACTTTGTACCGTGTGGCCGAGGTAAAGCGCCAAAACGGCAACTTGAGCTACGAATACTGCGGCGATTTCTACGGCTGCGGCATTGCGCTGGGTGATTTGACCGACAGCACCCTTGCGGCCCAGCTGCAGGAGTATCTGCCCCAAAGCGCCGAGGGCACCACAAAGACCATTGATGCGGACGGCAACGTGACCTTCCGTGGTCTGGAGCTGGGCCTATATCTGATCGTGCAGACCGAGGCTTCCAAGGGCTATGAGCCGATCAATCCGTTCCTTGTCTCTCTGCCCATGGCGGAGGATGGCAAGTGGAATTATGCGGTGGATGCCAGCCCCAAGGTGGGTGCTTACACCCCCACCAAGCCGGACACGCCGCCTACGCCCCCTACCCCGCCTACGCCCGATTATCCTGATACGCCTACCCCGCCGGACAACCCGGATAACCCGGTCTTTCCCGGTAATCCGGTCTCTCCCGGTAATCCGGACAATCCCGTGGCTCCGGGCCACCCGGGCCATCCGGCAGCACCCGGTAATCCAGACAGCCCCGTTCTGCCGGGCCACCCGGATAACCCGGTAATGAGCGGTCTTCCGCAGACCGGTCAGCTGAACTGGCCCGTGCCGGTGCTGGCTGTCAGCGGTGTGGTGCTGTTTGCATTCGGCTGGGCACTGGATCGCAAATACCGCACCGTATAATTTCCTTCTGATACAACAAAGAGGACCCGATGCATCTGCATCGGGTCCTCTTTTTCGGTTTCTTTTATGCAGTCAGGGTTTACTGCTGCTGTGCCTGCTCGGCGCGCTTGGCTTCCAGCGCCAGAATGGCATCGCGGCGGCTCAGGTTGATACGGCCCTGCTGGTCGATGTCGGTCACCTTGACCACGATGGCATCGCCCACAGCCACCACATCCTCCACGCGCTCCACACGCTTGGTGTCCAGCTTGGAGATGTGCACCAGACCTTCCTTGCCCGGTGCGATCTCAACGAAGGCACCAAAGTTCATCAGGCGGGTCACCTTGCCCTTGTAGATGGCACCGATCTCGGGGTCCTCCACAATGGTCTTGATGGT
>OKZW01000096.1_pt1 | contig 12475 bp, 8 predicted proteins | sample 1608391 | NCBI WGS metagenome assembly OKZW01 (sample SAMN02674795, study PRJEB24791) | human gut metagenome, SKBSTL041 | isolation source: stool | host: Homo sapiens | place: USA
GCTCCAGCAGGTTGTAGCTGCCGCCGTAGATGGTCTTCTGGGCCACGATGTGGTCACCGGCCTGTGCCAGTGCTTCGATGGTGTAGGTGATGGCAGCGGCACCGGAGGCGGTTGCCAGAGCAGCCACGCCGCCCTCCAGAGCAGCGATGCGCTTCTCGAACACGTCCTGCGTGGAGTTGGTCAGGCGGCCGTAGATGTTGCCGGCATCTGCCAGACCAAAGCGGTCTGCTGCGTGCTGGCTGTTGCGGAACACATAGGAAGTGGTCTGATAGATGGGCACTGCGCGGGAATCGGTTGCGGGATCGGCCTGCTCCTGGCCAACGTGAAGCTGCAGGGTCTCAAATTTATAGTTAGACATAGTATTTTACCTCTCTATTTATACTTATAGTATAATTTCCTGATACAAAAAAACCGATGCGTGATACATAAGCGCACCGGGCAAACACAATTCAAAGCTATTCTGTCAACGTCACATTCGGGTACACATTCGTGCACAGCAAGAGGGCATCGTACAGTTCACAGCCAGATGTTCTGCCCGGTCACCGCACATTCGCCCACAGCGGAAGTTTGCATGCAGCAGGTCGTTCCAAATCAGCTTCATATCTGTGCCCTCCTTTCCCGTAAAACTCTTTCCCACTCATCTACAAACCGGCACCTCTATCTGCTCTGTACCGGGAAGCAAAACCGTTGCCTTCCTTTTTCCCACTAGGTTTGTGGATTTGTTGTTTGCATTATATTCTCTCTTACCCAGTTTGTCAATAGGTTAATTCCAGTTTTTTTCAAATTGAGTTTTCTGCACGATGGGCAGCCCGCATTTGCAGCATCCCGTTGTGCAGTTCCAACAGGAGTAACACTTCTGCTTCTTCGAAAATTTTTATTTTTCCATTGATAAAACCTTAAAATTTTATTGTTATACTAAAGCTGTTCCTTGCAAACGCCCTGCAAATCGTTTATTATGGTAGCGTTCTTTTTTATCATCAAAGGAGTTTTTTCGATGCTGCATCGTTTCTTTCATTTTTTAAAGCAGAGCCTGCTCGTTGTTCTTTGCATCCTGCTGCTTGGCGGGCTGCTGGCAGGCGGCTGGTTCTTTTATCAGGGCAGGCAGCTGTACCGCAGTGCCGCCAGCAGTTACCCAGTGGCTTCCATGTACGACACCATCTGTGCCCGCGGGAGCTATACTTCCTACGATGCGCTGCCGCAGATCTATATTAACGCAGTCATCTGCACCGAGGACGAGCATTTTATGACCCACAAGGGCATTGACCCGGGGGCCATTGCCCGCGCCCTGCTGGCCGACCTGCGCACCCACTCGCTGGCCGAGGGTGGCAGCACCCTGACCCAGCAGCTTGCCAAGAACGAGCTGTTCACGCAGGACAAGCATCTGGCCCGCAAGGCTGCCGAGATGCTTGCTGCTTTTGATCTTGAAAAGACCTACTCCAAGCAGCAGATCTTTGAGATGTACGCCAACACCATCTATTTTGGCAGCGGGTATTATGGCATTGCAGAAGCTGCCGAGGGCTACTTTGGCAAGGAACCGGCCCAGCTGACCGATGCCGAAGCGATCTATCTGGCGGGTATGCCCAATGCGCCTTCCACCTACGCCAGCAGCCCAGAGCTTGCCTTCAAGCGGATGCAGGTGGTGCTCAAGCGGATGGTCAAGTGCCGCGTGCTCACCCAGCAGCAGGCCGATGCCATTGCCGCAGATGCTGAAAACTTAACGGTTTAAACAAGACACCGCGCCCTGTCTGCTGCGGATCAGACAAGGCGCGGTGTTTTGTTTTGCGGTATTTGGTTTGGTAAAGGAGGAATCATGTTGCCCGTTCAGGCGGTTGCGGCCCCGCCTGTCGGTAGCATTATCATACCAAAGAATTTCTGCGAAAGCATGTTATTTATATGAAGCTTTTATGAATTTACCGGTTCTTTGCCGCTGTCATGCTGTCACTCCGGGGCTTTCATGCTTTCCACCATGCTGATATGCCGCACATGCCGCCGCATGGCAAAGCACACCACAAAGGTGAACAGCATCGTCAATGCCACTGCCAGCAGATAACTGCGGGGTGCAATGGTGCGAATAAACATCAGCTGATCCATTTCCACGGTCAGGATGATGAACCGGTGCAGCGGCACGCCCAGCAGCAGGCCCACGCCGGAGCCGATGAGGGACAAAAGCTCGATCTCGCGGAAGATGTAGCGGTACACTTCTTTGTCATAGAAGCCCAGAACCTTGATAGTGGCAAGCTCCTTTTTGCGCTCGGCAAGGTTGACGCTGATCAGGTTGTACAGCACCACCGCCGCCAGCGCCGCCGCGCACACGATGATCAGCACCACCACGTAGTTCAGGCTGCCGATCAGGCTGCCGAACATGGAGGTGGTGTCCTCGGTGAAGCTGACGCTGCTCACATAGTTGCAGTCCAGCAGCTTTGTGCGCAGGGCGTTGTACTCCGCCTCGGTGGTACAGCCGGTCAGGCCGTAGACGGTGTTCCACTCCGGCGTGTTGCCCAGCAGGGCCTGCAGCTGCGCATTGGAGAGATACAGCCGGGTGAACATGTAGTTCTCGGTAATGCCGGTCAGCACCAGCGGCACGCGGCTTCCGTCTGCTGCCTCCACATAGAACGTATCGCCCACGCTCAGCTCCAGATTCAGGGCCGTTTTTTCGGTCAGGATCACGCTGTCCTCTTCAAAGGGAATGGGGTCGTGGCCCACCCGGGTGCGGAAGGTGAAGTATTCGGTCATCCGGGCATCGTCCTCCGCGCCTACGATGCTGACGTCGGCGCTCCCGCCCTCTTCATTATAAAGGGTGGTGGACTTTGTGTAGAACGCGCCCCAGCTGCGGACCGCACTGCTGCTGTCCAGCGTGTCGGCAAGGCCCTGCTCCATGGTCAGCGCCTTTTCATCGCTGAGCGAGATGGTGAGATCGTTGTGGGTCAGCTGCTCAGACTGCTTGTCCACGATGGGCAGGATGGAATCCTGAATGCCAAAACCGATCAGCAGCAGCGCCGTGCAGCCTGCCACGCCCAGCACTGTCATGAAGAAGCGCTTTTTGTAGCGGAACAGGTTGCGGGCTGTGGTCTTTTGGGAGAAGCTCATGTGCTGCCACAGCGGGGTGATGTACTCCAAAAAGATGCGCTTGCCTGCCACCGGGGCCCGGGGCAGCAGCAAAGCTGCAGTCTTTTCCTTCAGGCTGGCACGGCAGGCATTCCATGTAGCAAAACCGATGACGGCCGCGCTGATGGCTACGCTGGCTGCCGCCATGCCGGGGTAAAAGTGCAGCGTAAAGGTGGACATGCTGAAGATCATCTGGTAAGCATACCAGATGATGAGCGGGAACACCACAAAACCGATGACCATGCCCACGATGCTGCCCAGCACGCTGGCGCTGAGGGCATAGAACAGATACTTGCCTGCAATCTTTGCGTTGGAGTAACCCAGAGCTTTCAGAGTACCCAGCTGCAGGCGGTTCTCATCCACCATGCGGGTCATAGTAGTAGTGGCCACCAGCGCCGCCACCAGGAAGAAGAACACCGGGAACACCCGTGCAATGGCATCCATGCGGTCGGCATACTGCTCAAAGGTGACAAAGCTCACGGTGGAGCTGCGGTCCAGCACATACCACTCGCCGCTCTTGATCTGGCTCACCTGCTCCTCGGCATCGTTCAGCTGGGCAAGGCCGTCGGCCAGCTGCTGTTCGGCTTCGGCCTTCCGGCTCTCGTACTCCGCGCGGGAATCGGCCAGCTGCTGCACGCCGTCGTTGTACTGCTGCCAGCCTTCGTCCAGCCGGGTGCGTGCCGCATCAAACTGGGTGTAGGCTGTGGCCGTGCCGGTGGTGAGCTGCAGCTGCCCCTGCAGAAGCTTTACCTTCATCTGGCGCAGTGCTGCCTTTGCCTCAGTCACCAGCTGCTCGTTGGAAAGGCTGGGCGAAGAGATCAGCCCCTGTGCATACATCTGGCGCTTGCCCTCGTCCAGCTGGGCCTGATAGCCGTTCAGCTGGCCGCTGATGTTGTCGTAAGCATCCTGCGCCTTCTGCAGGGCATCCCGCAGGTCGGTGTATTCCTCGTCGGCGGGTTCGGCCTCGTCCAGCGCCTTCTGCGCGTTGTGCAGAGCCGTTTCGGCATAGCCCAGCAGCGGGTCGGCCACCTTTTTCAGGTTCACCAGCATCTCGATCTGCTGCAGCTGATCCTCAAATTCCAGCAGTTGTTCCTCGCCGCTCACCAGCTCGTCCGCACCGCCCTGCATGGTGTCCGGCAGGGCCTTTTTGTTGGCGGCAAGCTCCGCTTCGCCCGCGTCCAGCTGGGCTTTGGCGCTGTCTAGCTGTGCCTGTGCATCGGCCAGCTGCTGCTCTGCCTCCGCAAACTGACGGTCTGCTTCGGCTTTTTTGTCGTTGTACTCGGCCCGGGCATCGGCCAGCTCTGCACTGGCATCCTCGATCAGCTCCGCCCGCCGGGCCGTGCACTGTGCGCCGCTGATGGCCTTTACCCTTGCGGCTGTGTCATCCACTGCTGCCTGATACGCGTCCGAGTAATTATCATACAGGCCGGCATTTTTTACTTTGAGATAGCACGCCGTATAATAATCCGTGGTCAGGCTGCCCTCCGGCAGGAACACAATATCATCCAGCTGGCCGTCACCGGCGGTGCTGCTCTCCTTGTCCGTGGAAAAATGCTGCGGGTCCTGCACGGTGCCCACTACCGTGAACTGCTTCCGGTTCACATGTTCGGTGTCCTCCGGCAGGGTGAGCACCGTGCCCGGCTCCACCGGGTCGCCGTAGCCCATCACATGCACCACGCACTCATCCGGGGCCTCAGGCATCCGGCCCGAGAGCAGCACCAGACGGTTCATATTTTCTGCCGTGTCGGCCCCGGGGTCGGCGGGCAGCTGCTGCAGGCGCACCACCGCCGTCTCGCTCTGGCCCTGCCACTGGGCCTCCACGTCCTGATATTTCACCGGCTGCACAGCCTCCACGCCGTCCACGGCGGCAATGGCGGCAATGTCCTCCTCCGAAAGGCCCAGCGTGGACAGCACCCGCAGGTCGAACACGTTCTGCTGCACGTAGTATTTCTGCCCAGCGATGCGCATGCTGGGCGCAAAACTCATCAGGCCGGTCAGCATCATCACGCCCAGCGCTACGATGCCGAACAGCGAGACCATGCGGCTCAGGTTGTCCTTCATTTCCCGCAGGATGTTTTTACGATAACTTTTCAGCACAGCTCTCACCACTCAATCTCCTGCACCGGCACAGGATGCTCGTTGACCTGATTGGAGACGATCTTACCGCTGCGCACCTGAATGATGCGGTCTGCCATCGCCGTCAGGGCGGTGTTGTGGGTAATAACGATCACCGTGCGGCCGGTGCGGCGGCAGGTATCCTGCAAAAGGGCCAGCACCTGCTTGCCGGTCTTGTAATCCAGTGCACCGGTGGGCTCGTCGCAGAGCAGAAGCTTGGGGTTTTTGGCCAGTGCGCGGGCAATGGACACCCGCTGCTGCTCGCCGCCGGAAAGCTGGGCCGGGAAGTTGTTCAGCCGCTCTCCCAGACCCACGCTGCGCAGGGTCTCTTTGGGGTCCAGCGGGTCGCGGCAGATCTCGCTGGCCAGCTCCACGTTCTCCAGTGCGGTCAGGTTCTGCACAAGGTTGTAGAACTGGAACACAAAGCCCACATCGTACCGGCGGTAGGTGGTGAGCTCTCTGGCGGTAAAGTGGCTCACATTCTGGCCGTCCAGCCAGACGTTGCCCTCGTCACAGCTGTCCATGCCGCCAAGGATGTTCAGCAGGGTGGTCTTGCCTGCGCCGGAAGGCCCCACGATGATGCAGAACTCGCCCTTATCCACATAGAAATTCAGGTGGTCTGCGGCGGCGATCTTCACACTGCCGGTCTGATAATATTTGCAAACGTCCTCAAACTCCACAAAATGCTCCATGGCGTTTTTTCCTTTCTATCGGGAATGCATACTGTTTCAATTTAACTATAACATCTCCCGGCAGACTTTGCAAAGACATCTGCGCAAATTTTCAAAAACTTAACAGAAAAGCGCAAAAAGGGCCGCTGCACATCCCTGCGTGCAGCAGCCCTTTCATCATTTGATCTCGGCGGTCAGCGCCCCACGATCAAATCGCGGCGGCAGCGCAGGCCCACGGTGAGGAAGGTGTTTTCGCCCAGTCGGCGCAGCACCACGCGGTCGGTGCCCTTCTGGCCCTCCACCAGCAGAGACAGGTTCAGGGTGGTGGAGCCCTTCTCAGTCTGGACCACCAGCGTGCTCACACCCTCGTTCAGCAGGGTCTGCATGTCCTGCACGGTGGTGCGGAAGGTAGCAGAACCGGCGGGCACATCCAGCGTCAGCACACTGTCCTTCTGGCGGGCAGTGTACAGCACTTCTCTGCCGAACAGGCCCTTGACGGTGTAGCGGGCCTCGCTCTTTTTCGCCGCTGCATCTGCGGACGGGGCGGCCAGCTCATCGCCGGAGATCAGCATGATGTTGCCCTGAATGGGGTTTCCCTCCGGTGCGCCGTAGCCGCCGTAGGTGGGGTCCTTTTCGCCGATCGCCACATCGGCGCTGTGCAGGGCGATATCCCCCTGCACCATCTGCTCCTGCGGGGGCAGATAGCCTGCGGCAGCAGGGTCGTTGATGTCTGCCTCTGCGGCAAATGCGCCCACGCTCAGCATAGCGGCAGCACCCAGCACTGCAGCGGTGGTGGTGACGGTACGGACAAATTTATGGTTCAGTTTCATTTGGAATACCTCCGTTGACGGCGGTTTTGCACCGCACATTTTTGTTTTGTGGAAAACCATGGTCTGCCATGCGGTGTAATACAAAACCGCCGCATCTGTCTTATAAACGGATGCGGCTTCAGGATTATTGCAGCAGGCTAAAAAAATTTTTTGGCAGCTCTGCCGCCGGGATCACTGGGCCTGTGCCGGTTCCCGGTTCAGGATCTCCATGAACTCCTCGCCGGTGATGGTCTCCTTCTGGTACAGATACTGTGCCAGCTCGTCCAGCTTGGCGCGGTTGTCGGTCAGGATGCGGACAGCCTTTTCGTGCTGGGCCCGGACCAGCTCCACCACCTTCTGGTCGATCTCGCGCTGGGTCTGGGCCGAGCAGGCCAGCGAGGTGTCGCCGCCCAGATACTGGTTGTTCACCGTCTCGAGGGCCACCATGTCGAACTCCTTGCTCATGCCGTAGCGGGTGAGCATGGCGCGGGCCAGCTTGGTGGCCTGCTCGATGTCGTTGGATGCACCGGTCGTGACCGACTGGAAGGCTACCTCCTCGGCGGCACGACCGCCGGTGAGGGTGGCGATCTTATTTTCCAGCTCTTCCTTGGTCATGAGGTAGTGGTTGCCCTCTTCGACCTGCATGGTATAACCCAGCGCACCCGAGGTGCGGGGGATGATGGTGATCTTCTGGACGGGAGCGGAGTGGCTCTGGAGCGCCGCCACCAGCGCATGGCCGACCTCATGGTAAGCCACGATGCACTTTTCCTTGTCGGTGAGGATGGAGTTCTTCTTCTGGTAGCCTGCGATGACCACCTCGATGCTCTCCTCAAGGTCAGCCTGCGTCACGCTCTTGCGGCCCGAGCGGACAGCCCGCAGAGCGGCTTCGTTGACGATGTTGGCCAGCTCTGCGCCGGAAGCGCCGGAGGCCATCCGGGCCACGGTGTTGAAGTCGATGCCGGGGGCAAGCGCCACCTTCTTGGCATGGACCTTCAGGATCTCCTCGCGGCCCTTGAGGTCGGGCAGCTCGACCGGCACACGGCGGTCGAAGCGGCCGGGACGGGTCAGGGCGGGGTCGAGGGAGTCCGGGCGGTTGGTGGCCGCGAGGATGATGACGCCAGTGTTGCCCTCAAAGCCGTCCATCTCGGTGAGCAGCTGGTTCAGGGTCTGCTCCCGCTCATCGTTGCCGCCCAGCTGGCCGCTGTTGCGCTTCTGGCCGATGGCGTCGATCTCATCAATAAAGACGATGCAGGGGGCTTTTTCCTTCGCCTGCTTGAACAGGTCGCGCACCTTGGAGGCACCCATGCCCACGAACATCTCCACGAACTCCGAGCCGGAGATCGAGAAGAAGGGCACATTGGACTCACCGGCCACGGCTTTTGCCAGCATGGTCTTGCCGGTGCCCGGAGGGCCGACGAGGAGGATGCCCTTGGGCATGGAGGCGCCGATCTCCTCGTATTTCTTAGGGTCGTGCAGATAATCGACGATCTCCTGCAGATTCTCTTTGGCCTCGTCCTCGCCGGCCACATCCGCGAAGCGGATGCCGTGGGTGGACTGGACATAGACCTTGGCGTTGGACTTGCCCACGCCGCCGAACATCATCGAGTTCGCGCCGCCGGCCTTTTCTATGAGCTTTTTGTTCATGAAATTGCCCAGCCAGACGAAGAGGACGATGGGCAGCACAAAGCTCAGCAGAAAGCTCATCAGCGGCGAGGCCTGCTCGACGATCTCGCTGGAAAACTGCGCGCCCGCGTCGTAAAGGCGCTGGGTCAGATCAGGGTCGTTCATGAGGCCCGTCTTGTAGACCTGCGTTTCGTCTTTATCGGTAAAAAGGATCTGGTTGGATTCCACATCCACCCGGCCGATGTCCTTCTCCTCGGTCATGGACATGAAGGTGCCGTAGTCCACTTCCTTGATCTGCCGTTCGTTCATCCACGGCACGAGCACGAAGTTGAGCAGCATCAGCACCAGCAGCACGATGGCGTAATAGATGGCCAGCGGCTTTTTGGGGGTCTTGACTTCTTTCATGGGGATCCCTCCTTACGTTGCAAACAGCATACCACGACGCTATTTCAGAAACCAGCGTTTCGAGGCGAACTTTGCAAAAACTTCGCAGATTCTTAACAAAGAAGCCCGCCGGATGCATTTTCCATCCGGCGGGCTTCCCCTGCCTTTTATCGCCCTGCGGTTTTCCCGGAGGATGAGATTCAGTTTTCGGCCTTCAGCACCGTCGGCTCAGCGGGCGGCGGCGTGAGGGTGGAGTGGGCCAGCACGAAGGCAGCGGCCCGGCTGGACGCGATGCGCTGCGCGGCGCGGCGGCGGTCGTTTGAGGGGAAGGTGTGCTCCCCGTCCCGCTTGTCGTCCCAGTGGGCCAGTTCTTCCTCCACCTCGGCCTCCGTGGGCCAGAGCTGCTCTCGCTGCGCCACCAGCAGCAGGCCCATCCGGCTGCGCAGCTTGCGCTCCGCCTCGGTGTGGAGCCATGCGCGGAACTCCTCTACGGTCTGGCCCTGCACCTTCAGATACTGGTCGAAGTTGATGCCGTTGGCCTGCATCCGCAGGTTGAACTGACGCTGTTCGGCAAAGTAGTTGCCCGCCACGAGCTGCTTGGGCAGCGGGCCTGTGACCTGTGTGCCCAGCTGGGCGATGAGGGCCTGTTCGGCCACGGCGCGGGCCTGCTGGCAGCGCTGGGCGTAGATCTCCTGCGTCACTCTGGCCCGGAGTTCCCGCCTGCCCTCGGCATCGGCGGCACGGTCCTCGTCGCCGTGATTCCGGTTAATCTCCAATTCGATGGTCAGTTCCCGGATGGGCCGGGGCTGGATGGACTGGACAAAGCCGGTGTATTCCCCCAGCTCCAGCGGCGGCAGACAAAAGAACTGCGCCCCCACCCGGAATCCCTCGGCCCGGTTCACCGCCAGCAGCTCAAAATCCGGGTCTGTGACAGGCTGCAAGCCATGCTCCGCCATCAGCTGAGCAAACAAGGGCGAAAAGCCCTTCAGGATCGCCCGGTTCACCGCCGCCGTCAGCAGGTCGTCTTCGTCCTGCGCAGCCCCCGGGGCGGCTCTCACGGCCTGCACGGCCTCTTCCAGCTCTGCCGCCGTCGCGGAAAAGACCACCCGGCAGTCGCCCGGCTCTGCCATTCCAAAATGTTCGAGTTTCATCTTTCTTTTCCCCCTCTCAGTGGACGATGCCGGCCATCAGCACCAGCAGCACGATGCCCAGCACCACATACAGCACCTCTGCACCCAGAACGGACTTGTCGCCCTCGACGTACATCTCGGCGGGGTCGTCGGGGTTATAATAAAGGGTAACGACAGCTCCCTGTGCAAGCTCTCTGCCCTTGGCAGACTTGGGGTAATGGAGGCAGTGGGTGCCGCCAGCAGTGGTGAACTCCAACAGGTAGGCTTTGCCGTCCCGGCTCTGGACGGTGCCTGCCACAGCGGCCTCGACCTTTTCGCCCCTGGTCATGAGCTTGCGGCGTCTCGACCAGCTCCGCCATGCCATATAGAACATGATGCCTGCGCCGATGAGAAAGATAATGATATTGAACATCTGTAGTTTCCCTCTTCCGTAAATAGTCCCGCCGGGCCGCCTGCCCCGCAGGGGGTGATACTTATTGTACCATATCCCGCCAGATTTTTCGCCCCATTCGGCCTATACGGAATGCAACAATTTTCGCTCGAAAATTTGTAGCATGATTTTTGAAAAAAGTGCTTGACTTTCTCTGTATCCGTGGTATAATAATCATCGTTCCGAGCCGAACGGCCACGAACAAAAACAGAATATGCGGATATGGCGGAATTGGCAGACGCGTTAGATTCAGGTTCTAATCGGGGCAACTCGGTGGAGGTTCAAGTCCTCTTATCCGCACCATCTTCTGAGAGAGACCTTGTAAACTTCAAAGTTTACAAGGTCTTTTTTTGCTTTCCGGCAAAAAGATGCTGGTCGAGCCTCTTTCTGGATCCGACCACCGCATACGCTGTCCCTGCATCGTGAGAGAATGAAAGCTGCACAAAGAAGATTGAAGTCCATGTGCAATATGCACAATAAGTTTTCCGCAACAAAATACAGAAGTAGGTATTTAGCTCTAAGACCGGACAACTTTCTTGATAAAAACGAAAAATCTGTTGACTTGAAATCCTCCGGAATGTTATCCTAGGGTCAACAAAAGCACCGTCAGGTGCGAGCCACTACACGAAAAAAGGCAAACAAAAAGGAGAGTAAAATGATGAAAACGCGTATTGCGGCGTTGGTCACCGCCGGTGTCCTCGCTTTGTCGATGCTCACTGGCTGCGGAAGCAAGCAGGAGAGCTGGAAAGTCACCTGCCCGTGGGCACCGTCTGGTGTGGCAGCGATGGTCAGCCAGAAGGCAGCCGCCAAGTCCCCGGACTACTCGGAGAAAAAGATCACGCTGGTGGCAGAGGCCGTCAAGGGCGACGCCGCCACCGTCAATACTTGGGTGGCCGGCACCAAGGCAAACGACAAGGAGCTGGTCTTTGCCGGTGAGGGACTGTTCGCCATCACCGAGACGCTGGACCCGGCCAAGCTGCAGTTCAGCTACGACGATTTCGAGTTTGTGGAGAACCTGTATTCTTCCGTCTTCGTCCTGTCTGCCGATTCTTCCCTGAACCTGAAGAGTCTGGACGATCTGGAAGCCTACGTCAAGGCAGGCAACCCCGTGTCTGTGGCCGTCAACGGCGCTACCGGCTCGGAGGCCTTCCTTGCAGCGGCGCTGTTTGGCTCGATGGGTGCCGGCGATCAGCTGAAGCTGACCCCGTATCAGTCCGCCGCAGAGGCTGCACAGGCTGTGGCAAAGGGCGAGACGAACTTTGCAGTCTCGCATCAGTCCCAGATCCTCGAGACCTACCAGCAGGGCGGCGTTGACGTGGTCTGCGCATTCGACGACAAGGCCATCGAAAACGGCCCCTTCGCAGGGGTCGAGGGCGTCGGTGCCAAGGGCTATCCCTACTTCCGCAACCGTTGCTTCGTCATGGCTCGCAAGGGCACCGACGCGGCAAAGGTGGCCGAGCTGAAGGAGTTGTACGACAAGATCCTCGCCGATCAGGAGATGGTCGAGTGGCTGAACGACACCATGCTGCTGGAAGTTGACACCATGACCGAGGACGATGTGAAGGCTCACATCGAGAACGTCAAGAGCATCGTCGAGCAGTATAAGGACATCGTGGCGGGCTGATAACAGGCCCTCTATAGCGAAAAAGGCTGAAGCAGGGGGGAGGGGAAAGCCCCGACCCCCTGCTTTTGTGTTTCAAAAAGGAGTGGAAACAGGTGAAAAATCTGATAGAGGAAGGTTTGTGTGCCAGTGTCTATACACAATGGTCAGATATTGAAGAAGAAGTCAACGGAGTTTATACATACGACCGAAAGATCAGAAAGATTGATTGAAAGAGTGAGAAAAGAATGAGAATCATGCAGGAGAGGACAGACAACAGGAGTCAGTAGTAGAAAGGAAAAATGAAAATGATGTTACGCTTTGTAAATGCAAGAAATGATAAAAAGAAACTGAATGAAATTAAAAAATTATATGATGAGGCATTTCCAAAAGAAGAACAGATTCCCTTCTGGATTTTGAGAAAAGCAAGCCGTACATCAACAGCAGATCTGATGCAGGTATATGATGATGATCTTTTAGTAGGATTTATCCATCTGGTTTATTTTGAGGATGTGGTCTATCTGTATTATTTTGCAATCGAGCCGGATGAAAGAGGTCAGGGGTATGGAAGCAAAATCCTGCAGGCATTACGCCGCCGGTTTTCGGCA
>OKZW01000098.1_pt1 | contig 12401 bp, 8 predicted proteins | sample 1608391 | NCBI WGS metagenome assembly OKZW01 (sample SAMN02674795, study PRJEB24791) | human gut metagenome, SKBSTL041 | isolation source: stool | host: Homo sapiens | place: USA
ACCACGGCGACGGCATGGCATCCCACCGCATGGTGACCAAGCATATCAGTTTCTATGATGAAATGACCAACGTTCCGTTTATCTTTGCCGGTCCCGGCATCAAGCAGCAGAAGAAACCCGTAGACCACCTGCTGACACAGCCGACCTTAGACCTCCTGCCCACCCTTTGCGACCTGGCAGGCATCGCCGTTCCGGCAGAAAAAGCCGGCATCAGCCTTGCACCGACTCTAAGGGGAGAGAAACAAAAGAAAAGCCACCCTTACGTTGTCTCCGAATGGCACAGCGAATATGAGTACGTTACCACTCCCGGACGCATGGTGCGCGGACCGAGATATAAATACACCCATTATCTGGAAGGCAACGGAGAAGAACTGTACGATATGAAAAAAGATCCGGGTGAAAGAAAAAATCTTGCCAAAGACCCTAAATACTCCAAAATACTCGCCGAGCATCGTGCTTTGCTGGACGATTACATCACACGTTCCAAAGATGATTACCGCAGTTTGAAGGTAGATGCCGATCCCCGGTGCAGAAATCATACTCCCGGCTACCCCAGCCACGAAGGTCCTGGGGCACGGGAGATCCTCAAAAGAAAATAATTCTATAAAAAAGAGTGAAGATTGCTTGCCAGTCTTCGCTCTTTTTATTTCTTTTGCACATCACCATACGAGCAAACAAAATAGTGAATAGTAATTTACAGCATATAATAGCACTCATTGCAGCCATATTCATATCGGCGGCTCTCCATGCAACAAACCTGAACAAAGAACGACTTACCTTACTCCAGCCACTTGTCGAGCATGATCTTTCTTTCAATACAAATATCGATATTACAACGGACAGCATCATCTTATGGGAAAAGCTCTTAAGCCCCGAACTTGAAAAGCAGCAAGAATATCATATTCTGTTTCCATTGAAAATGATGGCAGTTCAGGCATTAATTACAGAAGGAAATATCAGTCTGGCAGTCAACAACGCCAACTCAATGTATCAGCAAGCCAAAGCTATAGATTATCCTTTCGGAACGGCACTGGCATTGCGTGCCCTTGCAGACACCTACCAAAGTTCGGGAAATCCCCAGTCTGCTATAGAGTCTTATGAGGAATCCTTGAAAATAATGCAAAAAATTCCGGCAAGTATTCCATATCTTAAGACAAGCATGTTTCATTTGATCCTGAGCAAACTCAAATACAGGCAAATGACAGATATCGAAAAAGATTTTGCCTATCTGGAGTCTCTTTACCATAAAGAATCAGGTTTGCCCGATGACTTCTATCTGCCTTGCAGCTATGCCTATTATTATATACAGACAAACAACCTTCCAAAAGCACTGGAGTATCTGAAACAGCTGGACTCCATCTACGAAAAATATCCGTATCCCTACTATTCTTCAATCAGCAACTATATGTATGCCGGCTATCATATTGAGTCAAAAGAATATGATAAAGCGCTGAAAGAATATGAAGAATTACTCACCATAACAAAGAAAACGGCTTTATTCAGACATGTTCAGTTATTACAGGAACGCGCCAAAGTCCTGGTACTTATGAATCAGAAACAAGAGGCGTGCAAGATTTATGAGGAGATTAATCATCTCAAAGATTCATTGGACGCCCAAAGTTATCTCAGCCAGATAAACGAACTGCATACCCTGTATCAGATAGATAAAAGCGAACTTAATTATATCAACATACAAAAAAATCTCTATTATTGGAGTCTGTCTGTGATCTTAGTGATCGTAGTACTGATCATCATTGCCATTTTCCGCATCAAGCGCACCAACAATCGTCTTCTGCAATCACAACAGGAACAGGAAAAAGCCAAGAAACAAGCAGAAAAGTCTATCCACACCAAAAGCCTTTTTCTCTCCAATATGAGCCATGAGATTCGTACTCCGCTCAATGCTTTATCTGGTTTTTCAGCTATTCTGACAGAAGAATCCATCGACAACGAAACGAAACAACAGTGCAACGATATCATCCAGCAGAACTCAGAACTGCTGCTCAAACTGATTAATGATGTAATTGACTTATCCAGCCTTGAAATTGGAAAAATGCAATTCAAATTCAACGAGTGTGATATTGTAGCGCTATGCAGAAATGTCATCGACATGGTAGAGAAAATAAAGCAGACTCAAGCGGAAGTACGGTTTTCCACCTCTCTCAGTTCACTGAAGCTGACCACGGACAGTGCCCGCCTGCAACAAGTACTGATCAATCTGCTTATCAACGCCACAAAGTTTACTGCACAAGGCACTATCACCCTGGAACTGGTGAAACAAACGGAAGATACGGCCCTTTTCTCCGTTAGTGATACCGGTTGCGGAATCTCCAAGGAGAACCAGAACAAGATATTCAACCGCTTCGAAAAGCTCGATGAAAACGCACAAGGCACAGGACTCGGATTATCTATCTGCCAGCTTATCATTGAGCAACTGGGAGGCAAAATATGGATCGACCCGGACTATGACAAAGGAGCACGTTTTCTGTTCACACACCCGATTCGCCATGCGCAGATAAAAAAGGAGGAAGCACGATGAAACGACTGATATTACTGATCATCACCTGCTATGGCCTGCTGTTGGGCTATGCAAACACCGATACTGCCTCAGACAGTCTGCTGCAAATGTTGCAGACACTGCCGCATGATACCACACGCCTCTCTACACTGAATGCAATCATAAAAATAGAGCAAAACAACTACAAATGTATCCAATATTCGGACACGTTGATGCTAGAGGCATTAAAACTAAAGAATGATAAGTACGCCAGTCTGGCCGCCTACTATCATCTTTTGTATTATTACAACCGTTGCGAACAGGACAGTGTAGCCAAATGGATAGTCAAGATGGAACCGCTTGTACAAAAATCCGGTTTATGGGACTATTTCTTCGACGCCCGACGCTTTCAGATTGACCTATACACCTTTACCGAACAATATGAGCTTGCCATCAGCGAAGCAAACAAGATGAAACAGAAAGCCCTTGATATCGACAACAACCGTGGAATGGTAGCCGCTTATCAATGCCTGTCCAACGCATACATCGGCAGCCAGCGCTGGGACGAAGGACTCAAAGCGCTGGAAGAAGCCTACAGGTTGCTTCCAAAGAATGGCAATGCGGTAGTCCGTATCTCCGTCTTGTCACAGCTCATATCCGTTACCAAAGAAATGAAAGACAATAACAGGCAACTGAAATACCTGCAAGAACTGGAAAATGTACTCTGCAAATTCATCATTGACAACCCATCTTTAAAAGACGGATTTGCCGACGTATTCATTTTCAATGAGATTTTCTACGCGCATTATTATCTGAATACCGATCAGCCCCAACTCGCTTATTCACATATAGAAAAGTCTAAAAAGTATCCGACTGAAAACACCTATTTCATGTATAAGGTGCTCTACTACGACATCTATGCGAAATACTATCAGAGTATCAAACAATATCAGCAGGCATCAGCCTACATCGACACGACATTAACTATGCTCAAGAAAGATTTCACCAGCGACTATGCCGAACAATTGCTGAAACAGGCTAAAATATGGGTGGAAGCCGGAGATAATAACAGAGCGACAACTCTCTACCAACAGGCACTGGCCATCAAGGACTCGGCTGCCATGGCACTCTCCAACACCCAAATGGAGCAAATCAAAAAAAGCTATAATCTGGACAAGATAGAACTGGAACAACAAAAGCAGACCAACCAAATACGTCTGATCAGCCTGATCGTAATCAGTGCCATTCTGATCGTATTATTTATTTCCCTATTCCGGCTCTCCAAAATACGCAAAGCCCTGAAATATTCCGAGAGCGAAATACGCAAAGCAGCGGAAACGGTACGGGTAACCAACGAAATAAAAAATCGCTTCCTGTCAAACATGAGTTATAACATCCGGACCCCGCTCAACAACGTGGTAGGTTTCTCGCAACTCATAGCCAGCGAACCGAATATAGATGAAAAAACAAGAGAAGAATACTCGGCGATCATCCACCAAAGCTCAGAAAGATTAATGAGACTGGTCAATGATGTACTCGACCTGTCTCGTCTAGAAGCCAAAATGATGAAGTTCCAGATACAAGACTATGATGCTGTCTCACTTTGCAACGAAGTATGCTACATGGCACGCATGAATAATGAAAAGACAGGCATTCAAGTCCGCTTCACTCCGGAAGTCGAGTCACTGTCCCTTCGCACAGATACCACCCGATTGGGATACGCTCTGCTCAGTACCCTGACCTATCCGCATGAACATGAAACAGAGGGACAACAGGAGGAACGGATTATCCGCTTTACATTAAGCCGGAAAGGCGAAATGCTTTATTTCCGCATTCTCAACTCTCCATTGGCGGACGAGGCTTTCACCTCACAGGAGACCGGCATCAGGCATGAGATCAACCAGTTATTGCTGGCTTACTTCGGAGGAAGCTATCAGGTAAACGCCCGGGGAACGGAAGGCCCGGAAATTGTTTTCACCTATCCCATTGCTTCAGAATCGGAATAAAGCGCTATCTTTGCAAACTGTAAACTTAAACGCTTAATTATGTATACCAACAAACAGATTTGGAGTGTCAGTTACCCGATACTACTCAGCTTGCTGGCGCAAAATGTCATCAATGTCACCGATACCGCATTCTTAGGGCACGTTAGTGAAGTGGCCCTGGGAGCTTCGGCTATGGGTGGACTATTTTATATATGTATATTCACCATCGCTTTCGGATTCAGCACAGGATCACAAATTGTCATTGCACGACGCAATGGAGAAGGACGCTACAGTGATGTAGGTCCCGTAATGATTCAGGGGATTATGTTCCTCCTGTTGATAGCTATATTGATGTTCGGCTTCACCAAAGCGTTCGGAGGAAATATCATGCGGTTGCTGGTTTCTTCCGAATCCATCTACGAAGGCACTATGGAGTTTCTGGACTGGCGTATTTACGGGTTCTTCTTCTCGTTTGTCAATGTCATGTTCCGTGCCCTGTACATCGGCATCACACGTACCAAGGTCTTGACCATCAATGCTGTTGTCATGGCATTAACCAACGTCATATTGGACTATGCACTGATTTTCGGTAAATTCGGTCTGCCGGAAATGGGAATCAAGGGAGCTGCCATCGCTTCTGTACTGGCGGAAGCCTCTTCCATTCTCTTCTTCCTGATCTATACATATATCAGTGTTGATTTGAAAAAGTATGGTCTGAATCGTCTGCGCTCGTTCGATCCGGCATTGCTGATGCGTATTCTCAGCATTTCTTGCTTCACGATGCTTCAATATTTCTTATCGATGGCGACCTGGTTCGTGTTCTTTGTTGCCGTAGAACGGTTGGGACAACGGGAACTGGCCATTGCCAACATTGTCCGTAGTATCTACGTCGTACTGCTGATTCCGGTGAATGCACTGGCAACAACGACCAACAGCCTTGTCAGCAATGCCATCGGCGCAGGAGGTATCCAATACGTCATGCCGCTTATCAATAAAATAGCCCGATTCTCGTTCTTCATCATGCTGGGACTGGTGGGATTGTCGGTTTTGTTTCCTCAGTTCCTCCTCTCCGTATATACCAGCGAAGCAGCGTTAATCACCGAGTCCGTGCCTTCGGTATACGTTATCTGCTGCGCCATGCTCATTGCATCAGTAGCCAATGTCGTATTCAACGGCATCTCCGGAACAGGAAATACGCAGGCAGCCCTGTTGCTCGAAACCATCACGATTGCCATTTACGGTTCCTACATCGTTTTCGTCGGAATGTGGCTCAAAGCACCGATTGAAATCTGCTTTACGATTGAGATTCTGTACTATACCTTGCTGTTGATAACAAGCTATATTTACCTCAAAAAAGCAAAATGGCAGAATAAAAAGATATAAATACAAGAGATTTTTGTACATTTGCAGGCTCAAATAATTAATTCGTAATTAAACAACTATGTTCGATAATTTAAGTGAAAGACTAGAACGGTCATTCAAGATTCTGAAAGGTGAAGGCAAAATCACCGAAATCAACGTGGCGGAGACGCTGAAAGACGTACGTAAAGCACTTCTCGACGCCGACGTAAACTACAAGGTGGCAAAGAATTTCACGGATACAGTGAAAGAAAAAGCTCTTGGCCAGAACGTGCTTACGGCTGTGAAGCCAAGCCAGTTGATGGTGAAGATTGTGCACGACGAACTAACCCAGTTGATGGGTGGCGAGACGGTAGAAATCAACCTCGAATCCCGTCCGGCAGTAATCTTGATGTCAGGTCTGCAAGGTTCGGGTAAGACTACTTTCTCCGGTAAGTTGGCACGCATGCTGAAAACGAAGAAGAATCGCAAACCATTATTGGTAGCCTGTGACGTTTACCGTCCGGCAGCTATCGAACAGTTGCGTGTACTGGCAGAACAAATTGAAGTGCCGATGTACTCAGAACTGGACAGCAAAAATCCGGTAGAGATTGCACAACACGCCATTCAGGAAGCCAAAGCCAAAGGATATGACCTCGTAATCGTCGATACAGCCGGACGTCTGGCCGTAGACGAACAGATGATGAACGAGATCGCCGCTATCAAGAGCGCTATCCAGCCGGATGAGACCTTGTTCGTGGTAGATGCCATGACGGGTCAGGATGCCGTGAATACCGCGAGGGAATTTAATGAGCGGCTGAACTTCGACGGCGTCGTACTTACGAAGTTGGATGGTGATACCCGTGGTGGTGCCGCTTTGTCGATCCGTACGGTTGTTGATAAGCCGATTAAGTTTGTCGGTACGGGCGAGAAGATGGATGCCTTGGATATTTTCCACCCTGAACGTATGGCGGATCGAATCTTAGGCATGGGTGATATCGTGTCTTTGGTGGAACGTGCGCAAGAGCAATATGACGAGGAAGAAGCGAAACGTTTGCAGAAGAAGATCGCTAAGAACCAGTTCGATTTTAACGACTTTATCTCCCAGATCCAACAGATCAAGAAGATGGGTAACTTGAAAGAGTTGGCATCCATGATCCCGGGTGTAGGAAAGGCATTGAAAGATGTGGATATCGATGATAACGCGTTCAAGAGTATCGAGGCTATCATTTATTCGATGACTCCGGATGAGCGCAGCAACCCGGCTATCTTGAATGGCTCACGCCGTCAGCGTATCGCCAAAGGTAGCGGTACGAGCATCCAGGAGGTAAACAAGCTGATCAAGCAATTTGATGAGACCCGTAAGATGATGCGTATGCTTACTTCCGCGAAGTCGGGGAAGATGAAGCTACCTTCGATGAAGCCCTCGTTCAGACGTTAATTAACAGGAGATAATCAATAATATGGAAGAACAACATTATCAATTGCTGGATGGTAAGGCCGTTTCCGCTCAGATGAAGAAGGAGATGGCTGAGGAGGTAGCCCAGATCAAGGCTGCCGGAGGTAAGATCCCTCACTTGGCTGCTATTTTGGTGGGCCATGACGGTGGTAGCGAGACTTATGTGGCTAGTAAAGTCAAGACTTGTCAGGAGATTGGTTTTAAGTCTACCTTAATTCGCTTTGAGGAGGATGTTACGGAGGAAGAATTGCTTCGTAAGGTCGATGAGTTAAATAATGATCCGGATGTGGATGGCTTTATCGTACAGCTTCCGCTTCCGAAACATATATCCGAGCAGAAGGTGATTGAGGCGATCGATTATCGTAAAGACGTGGACGGTTTCCATCCGATTAACGTGGGACGTATGTCTATCGGTTTGCCTTGTTTCGTATCGGCTACGCCTGCCGGTATCTTGGAATTATTGAAGCGTTATCATATCGAGACGCAAGGAAAGCATTGCGTGGTTTTGGGACGCAGCAATATTGTCGGCAAGCCGATGGCTACCTTGATGATGCAGAAATCTTATCCGGGCGATTGTACGGTGACCGTATGCCATAGCCGTTCTAAGAACTTGAAGGAGATGTGCTTGTCTGCTGATATTATTATCGTGGCTTTAGGTGTTCCTGAATTCTTGAAAGGGGATATGGTGAAGGAAGGCGCCGTGATCGTTGACGTGGGAACAACCCGTATGCCAAGCAGCGTAACCAAGAGCGGATTTAAGTTAACGGGAGATGTCTTGTTTAACGAGGTCGCTCCTAAATGTTCCTATATCACTCCGGTTCCGGGTGGCGTAGGGCCTATGACAATCATTTCTTTGATGCGTAACACATTGTTAGCGGGAAAGAAAGCGATCTATAAGTAAGTGGATGGATAAAAAAGTTCGCAAAAGGTTTGTGTAATCAGAATTTATACCTATCTTTGCGCCGTCTTAAAGGGGGAATCCTTTGAAAGGCGGATATGGTGAGAGTAGCTCAGTTGGTTAGAGCATCGGATTGTGGTTCCGAGGGTCGTGGGTTCGAGCCCCATCTTTCACCCTAGAATGAGAAAAGGATATGCCCTATTAGGGCATATCCTTTTTCTATTTCTTATAATGGGCATTGTAAGTCTTTTATGATGCCCATCATAAGGAGCTTACAATAGGCATTGTAAACTCCTTATAATAGCGATCGTGCTGACCTACTCTTCGGTATATAAACCTTCTCTTGATAATTGCTTATCCAGATTCGCTACACCGAGGGCTATGATAGCGGTAACCGTAGCCGTATGTTCTTGGTATTCGGGGATGTTCTTTGTGTATAAATCCCGTTCCGTATGCCAGATTTCGCCGTAATCAAAATCATATCCTTTGAAATCCTCTGTGGTGAAACCTAATGTGGGGACACCTTCGATGGCGAAAACTGATGCGTCTGTTCCCCCCATGCGTGTCGGGCGTTTACGGGGTTCACGAACTTTTACCTCGAAAGGATAGTCCGGACGGATTTTTTGGATGGGTTCGCTGATCTTCACGAAATCATCATACATGGCTTGAGGGACGGAGATACCGACAGGAGGTTCCGGACCACCGTCACGATTGAACAAATTAGCGATTTTGGGTAATTTATCCTTATGCGCTTTCACCCAAGCTTGTGCTCCTAATAAGCCAAATTCCTCACCGGCGAATCCGATAAATAAGATCGTGCGCTTAGGCTTGGCTCCGGATTTGGCGATCATGCGAGCGGCTTCCATCATCGGTCCGATTCCAGTACCGCAATCGATGCCTCCGGTAGCCACGTCGAAAGCATCTAGGTGACCGCTGATAATAACATATTCGTCCGGGTATTTGCTGCCTTTGATAGACGCTACGACATTATGGTATTTAACCGGGCCTAATTTAAAATGATTACGAATATCGAACTCTAGTTCGAATGTACGTCTCTCTTTCACCATTTGTTCGATGATCGCGAATTGATGCTCGTCTAATTTGATATCCGGAAGTTCCGGCAGATTGTCGAAGTTCGTATTCGGGTCGTTCATCATTTTCCGGTCGTATAACGCACGGATAGGTACGGTGGAGGATTGGATAAAACCTAAAGCTCCGGCCTCGCACATTTCCTTATAATATAATCCGGGGAATTCTTTATAAGGCAACATCTCGTTTTTCTCCCCGTTTTCCCAGTTGCGGCGTCTTAGATCATTGTTTTTCTTCATGATCTCGTTGTTCTCTTTCTTGATCTCCGCACGGATGGAATCTCCCGAGGCGGAGCGGTCGATAGGCCAACCTACATTTTTCCCTGAGATAAGAACCCAAGCACCATTCAATCTTCCTTTGATTTGCTGGAACTCCTCGTCGTTACGAGGCTCCATCACCGCATGCCCACGTTGCACGCCTTTCGTTCCGGAAGTGTAGGAAGGGGTGGCGAAATGCAGGATCATTCCGTTGTCGCTCAACAAGCGTCCGAACCAAGGTCCTCGATTAAAGCCGACAGGGACGGTACCGGCCTCTTCTAATTGGACATCGAGTCCCCAACTCTTAAACTCACGCACCATCCACTCGGCGGCGTTCTCATAAGCGTCGGAACCTATTAAACGTCCGCCAAAGCGGTTCGTAAGGATATCCAGCTGATGCATCACTTGATTATCGTTCTGACCCATCTCGATGATTTTTTTTACGGCAGCGTCCTGAGCTGGTACAGGGGAGACTGTCATGCAGGCTAATGCCGCACAAACAAGTAAGATTTTTCTCATAAAGTAGTGTTTATTTCATTGATATGACTGTTTATTATTCAGTGTATGCAAATAAAGGAATAAATTTTGACTTATTGCAAATGAAATGGCAGTTTCTTTTATAACTTTGCGGAGTAAACAGATGGCGAATGAAAACAATGCGTAGCTTGAAGTGGTTAAGACCCCTCTTGGTAGTACTCTTTATGAGTTACTACGTGGGTGGCACGGCCTTTACCCATACGCATCATTTCCTAAACTATAGTATCACTCACTCTCATCCCTATCTGCCGGGAGCCGACGGCTTGCCTCATCATGAGCATAGTACGGTAGCGTTTAATACGATTGAAGAGCTGACCGAATTGTGTATGGAGTTAATTCCGTACTTACCTTTGGTTATGGCTTGGGCGCTTTTGATGGTAGTGCTCGTCTTTCTAAAGAAAGAGGTTGTCTTGCGTCTTGTGCGGCGTGGCGAATCCCGTGCGCCTCCTTCGTTTGGTATAGTAATTTGAGTCAAGCATTAGAATCACTTTTTATACTAAACATTTTACGCATCTTATATGAAATCTATATTTTTACTATTGCTTCCAGCGATAGTACTATGCTCTTGCCATACCCAAAAGCAAGAGGATGAGTCTGCGCATGCCGTAACACTCAAAGGGGATATTATACATATCGGTTCCGAATCTCCTGTTTTATCCAAGTTGACAAAGGAAACGGTTAAACGGGAACCTTACCGTATGGAGTTTACCACCTCGGGGGTCGTACAGGCGATTCCTTCTAATTACGCGGAGGTGGCTTCACCGGTAAGCGGGCGAATTACGAAATCGTTCGTTCGCTTAGGGCAAAAAGTGGCCCCGGGTAGTCCGATCTTCGAGATTAGCGCTCCCGCTGTTTATGAGGCGGGGAAATCTTATTACCAAGCTCGCCAAGAGATGGAACTGGCCTTGAAAAGCTTGAATCGGGAGAAAGACTTGATGAAAAACAAGGTTGGTGTCCAAAAGGAATTGGAAGAGGCCGAGGTGAATTACGAGTTAAAGAAAAAAGACTATGAGAATATGGTCGCCGCATTGAAAGTCTTTCAGATTAATCCGGATGAAATGGCTTTGGGGCAACCATTGATCGTTCGCTCGCCTATAGCCGGTGAGGTCGTGAAAGATCGGATCGTAATCGGGCAATATATGAAAGAGGACGCCGAGCCTGTAGCTGTCATCGCCGATTTGAGAAAGGTATGGGTGGTCGCCCATGTAAAAGAGAAGGATTTGAGTTTAATACAGGCTTTGGATGAGGTGGAAATCCGGTTGGTAGCCATGCCGGATAAACCGATATCGGGAAAGATTTATCACATCAGCGAGATGCTGGATCCCGATACCCGTTCGGTGGAGGTCTTGATCGAGTGCGATAACAGTACCCGTTTGATGAAACCGGAGATGTACGGCACGGTCAAGTTGAGCGACCGTGAGGCGGAGGTGATTCGTATACCTACTTCCGCTATCTTGCAGGAAGAGGAGAATATGTACGTATTGGTGGAATTGGGGAATAACGATTACCGGAAACAAAAGATCGAGACCGGCCTTACTGAAGATGGCAAGACGGTGGTTTTATCCGGCTTGAACGTAGGTGACGAGATCGTAGCTACGGGAGCGTTTTATTTACTTGACGCACGCTAACGGATTATGAAAAGGATTATTTACTTGGCGATACATCGGCGAGGACTGATGTTCGTGTTATTTCTGTTCTTAGCGATCGTTGGTTATTATTCTTGGACGCGGTTGGCGATAGATGCTTATCCGGATATCGCCGATACCACCGTGCAAGTCGTGACGCAGGTTCCCGGATTGGCCGCCGAGGAGATCGAGCAACAAATCAGTATTCCGATCGAGCGGGCTATGAATGGTCTGCCGGGACTAAACGTAATGCGTAGCAAGAATACGTTTGGTTTATCTACGGTCGTATTGGTTTTTGATGATGGTATTGAGGATTATTGGGCCCGGCAACGTGTACAAGAGCGGTTGGTAGACGTGGAGCTTCCTTATAATGCGGTTCCCGGCTTAAATCCTTTGACTTCGCCGACGGGAGAGATCTTTCGTTATGTGGTGGAAAGTGACCGTTTAGACTTGAGGGAGTTGACCGATTTGCATAAATGGGTAATTATTCCGAGACTGAAACAGGTTACGGGTGTAGCGGATGTAAGTAATTACGGCGGTATCACTACCCAATATCAGATCGAGGTGAACCCTTATAAGATGGAGCAATACGACATTACCTTAGGGGATATTACGGAAAAGATAGAGAAGAATAACGTGAACGCCGGTGGTAGTATGTTAAGCCGGGGGGATTTGAGTTATGTGATCCGTGGAATCGGTCTGGTTAAGGACTTGGA
>OKZW01000123.1_pt1 | contig 11373 bp, 9 predicted proteins | sample 1608391 | NCBI WGS metagenome assembly OKZW01 (sample SAMN02674795, study PRJEB24791) | human gut metagenome, SKBSTL041 | isolation source: stool | host: Homo sapiens | place: USA
GATGGCATTGAGAGGTCCTCGTATGTCATGGGAAAGTGTGATGATTATTTTCTTGCGCATGTCGGAGAGTGTACGGTTTTGTGTTGCCGTATCTTCCAGTTCAGCCTTGTCCCTTTCCCTGCGGTTAAGGTCACGCATGATGATAAGGTGCGAAATGATGAGCAGGATGATGGCCATGCCGATTACTCCTGCCATTAAAAAGAACGACATTTTCTCTGCTTCTGCCATTTTTAACTCTCTTTGTGAGAAGGCAGTCTGTGCCTGTTCGTCAAGGTCGTTTATCAGCTTGTTCAATGTCCTGTTCAATTCCCTGTTGCGCATACGCAGGCTGTCGGCATAAATGTCCATTTCGTTCGCCTGTCTTTGATGTATTGCTATCAGGCTGTCGCTGAAATCATGAAGTTCTTTTTGGGATGGCATTACTTGTATTTCTTCTTTTTTCCCGAAGAATCCTGCAATCCCTTTTTTCTTTTGTTCTATGGTACGGATATGTGTTGCACGCCTCGCCACTTCCGGCAACTGGTTTACCAGCACGCTGTCCGCTTCAGTTCGCCGTTCAAACATTTCCATTATGTGCAGCAGGTGTGTCTCCTTTTCGGCAAGCAGAGCACGAAGAGTGTCTATCTGTTCCGGGCGTACATATTCACGGCAGTGTCGTTTAAGCGAGTTCAACAAACTGTCGGCTTGAAGTCGGTGGTTACGATAGTACAGATAGTCCGCTTTGTTCCAATTTACCACACCCTCACCCAATGTGGCGAGCCCCGTAATACGGCGATGAGCCGTGTTGATACCACGACGTACAAGGTTTATGTTTGCCGTCTCTGCCTCAATTTCGCGCATCCGCTGCCGTTCATATATCAAAATGGCGGCCATGCTACCGATGACCGCCATAAGTATGGCATAGCCGAAAAATATTTTATATCGCAGCGACACTGTTTGTTGATGAAAAATATAATTGGTTAACTAAATTTCCAATATCACAGGATAGTGATCCCCACCCTTCATATGATATCTTCGTACACATGTTCTTAGCTGTAATCTGCTATCGATAAGGAAATAATCTAATTCTCGACCTGAAATATGTGTTGGCATACCACAACAAGCAAAATGAGCACTATTTCCCGGCCTACTCCTGACACCTGTGGTCATTATTCTTAAATTTTCTGATAATTCGCTTGGCGTTGAATTCATATCTCCGCCAATGATGAAAGGAGATACTGCATGATGTACTAAATCTCTTATATCTCCTACAGCACCAGACCCAGATTCGCAATGAAGGGTATAAATGTTACATCCATTATAATTTAAACAAATTGCGGATCGGCCTGTTCCTGATATCAGATAATGTATTGATGCTACAAAATTCAAATCCGCAATGATACAAGTATTACATCTCTGATTATAAGCACCTGCATGTTCTACCACAACATAGTGGTATCTACCACTATGTTGTGCAGGCAGTATGAATTGACCACATTCTTGTATCATAACAACATTACATTGTTCTATTGTTAATAGATGATTCAATATATTTAATTTAATAGCATCATTAAGAGGATTTCCTTGGGAATTCCATGTACAAATTCTCATATGGCTATTTTTAGATGTTTGATACATTTATTATGTTTTCATAATAATTATTATCAAATTTGAACGGGACTTTATCCATTCCGTTCTATATGTTTATACTCTATTTACTGCTTTCTGTATTTATAGGCTCGATACATGATGCCATTATATCCATCAGTTTAGACAGACCTTCGGTCTGCGGCTGCTGGCTGGCAGAAACATGTATCTGGTATTTTGCCGTTTGGTTGGTCATGCGGGTGTTCTCGCGGGCGGTTGTGACTTTGCCGCTGATTTCCGCATTTATAAACCAATGTTTTGCAGAAGCTTTTGTCTCTACTTCTGCGTTGGTAGTGCTTTTTACGTTTGATGTATCGGTAACCTCCATCTGGAAATCGACATCCACGCGATCTATGAGCAGGGAAGGAATAGGCACCAATCCTATAAACGGAGCCTTGACACTTTGTGACATTGTTGTCATTTTTCCATCCTGCTGTATCGGTCTTTTAATATCGAATTCCAATACACGAGCTGTTTTACCGTCTTCATCAAAAGCAATTTTCTGGTAGAAATTCCATGCTGTCGCTGCCAATTCCTGTTGAGCTTCGGCTGCTGCAATAAGCGGTGCTGCAATCAGTTCCCGCATGGGAAGCCCCTTAAAATTGTCAGTCACATTCGGATCTCCAAGTACAGGGGATGTACCGTTATTTTTAGTCTCTTCCAATGCAGCGGAGATAATTTCTTTCGCCTGTCCGCTTACATTTTCATTCAAGTTTTCCGCATTTTCTTGTTGCCCTTGGTTTAATATTTCTTCTGCCATAACATTTGAATTTTAAAATTGTTAGATGTTTTTTACAAAATCGTCAATAATTCGGGAAATGCTCTCCGGAGTCTCCTGAACCTTAAAATTGACGCAAACCTCCATGACATCATCCGCATCCGGTTTTATGTTGCTCATCTGCATCTGGAGATTGGCTCTTTGTGGGCTGGATAACAATAAGTTGTTTTCTGGAATCTGTGATTCCACGCTTCCGACCTTCGCCTTGAACTTTATCTGCACATTATCCATCGCAAGATAATGATGGGATATCAAGGCTATAAGTGGAATATCAATAGTCTTGTCTCCAACCATGATTTTTTTCGATTGGAACGTATTTGCGTTATTTGCATTTGTTCCTTCAAAAAGTCTGGTCAGATTTTGTATCTGATGATTCTGCAATGTATCTTGTGCACAGTTTACGGCGTATTGCAAACCATTCATAATATCAGAGAATGAATTGGTTTGAACACTGTCCGGCTCATCGTCATTATTTTTCTTGTCTCTGTGAAAAAGTCCCATGTTTTTAATTTAATTACTTGATTTGTTGCCTTTAATGAGCACCAATCTTGACAATGTCCGGCTTACAGCTTCCATATTTACACTGGAGTCTATATTATTATTGACAATGCCTTGATGCCAAAACCTATATATGGTGGATTCTCCGTGTGTTCCATCACGTCCTCCTTTCTTTATTGGGATTATACTTCGGTTCATGTTCGTTGCGGGCGGAACTTTTCCGCCCGACGGTTTACTGCTTCCTCAAGGTAGGCAATGCTCCGTTAAGTTCGTAACGCCACTCTGAGCCTGCGTTCTGCAAGGCGGTGTTCATGGTAGCAACGGCTTTCTGCCAGGTAACGTCAGTGCCGTCCACCTTCGTGGCTTCGGTGACTTTGTTATTGTAGCCGATACCTTGTTCATGATTGTTCTTCCAATAGCAGGCGGTCACGGTGGTGTAGTTATCTCCCAAAAAGCCGCCGATATGTACATTGCCAGTGCTACTACCCGTACTGGTTACGTTGCCCGTGGCATAGCAGGCAAGGACGCTGCTTCCTCCGTTGAATCCCACCAGACCGCCGCCAGAGAGATTCTTTGGGGAGTCTATTTCTAAGGTTACGTTGCCTGTGGCATAGCAAGCGGTCATGGAGCCCCATTTTTCTCCTGCCACGCCGCCGACATCGACCGTTCCCTTCACTGTGGCCGAGGAGCTGCATCCGGTGATGGAACCGGCCTTTTGAGCACCCACCACACCGCCGACGCACTTCGTGCCGCTGACGCTGCCCGACACCGAGCAGTTTTCAATGGTGCCCCAGCTAAATCCTGCCACGCCGCCAGTATTGCCAAACATGTGATTGCTTGTTATCTGTATGCCCTCCATCACCACGTTCTTCACCGTACCAGCTCTATTGAGATAGCCGAACAGACCCACAAATTGGTCTTTTGTCGTAATGGTCAGCCCCGTGATGGTATGGCCGCCGCCGTCGAAGGTGCCGGTGTATGAGTTGTCGAAGCTTGTGCCTATCGGCGTCCAGTCTTTGCCCGTCAGGTCAATGTTTTTGTCGAGGGTAATGTTAATGTCGGTCTTACCTCCGTTCACTAATTCGGCTACATTCATCAGACCATCAGCGGAGGTCACGGTGTAGCTGCCGTTGCCCTCTATGGTATATCCTGGGTCTTTTGCCGCAGCGAGGGAGACTGTGTAGGTATATTCACCGCCCGCCTGCCAGTCGGTAGCATTCTTCATCTTATAAACGAAGGTCTTGCCGTTAGTGAAGGTGCAGGTAATGAAGGCCGTGCCAGCTGCTACACTTTGCGGGGCTACGAGGGCGGTGTAGGTGTTGCTGCCCTTGTCATACGGGATGATTTCGGCTGGGTTGCCGCCTTCGGTGGAGAGACCCGTCAGCTGCACGCCCATCGACTCCTCGGTATAGTCCGTCAGAACGATGGTCACCCGCGCCGTGCGGTGGGTGAAGCGGAGCGTGGGGCTGCCGTAGGTCACCGTCTGCCCGTCGGCTACGATGAGGTCGCTGCCCTCAAAGTCTTTCCGGGCACTTTGGTTGGCTTTTACCTTCACCGCAGGCGGGGATGTCTCACCAGCGGTGTAGGGCCACCACGCCGTGACGGTGATGTCTTTGTGGTTGGTCCAGTAGTGCGGGTCGGTGGAGGTCAGCGTGGCGTTGGTGGGCGTCACGTCGTATGCCTTCACCGTGCCGTCCATCAGGACTGCCACGCTCTGCACACCCTCCCAATTGCCGTCCACCGGGGCACGGGTGCCGGCGGTGGCTGTCGCGGCGGGGTTCAGCCCCGTGGCGGTGAAGACGATGGGTGTGCCTTCCGCCCCTTCAGACAGGAAGCCTGCTTCGTCCTGCGTGCAGGCGGCGAGGGCGAACAGCAGGGCGAGGGCTGCGAATATATGGATGTTTGTTCGTTTCATGATGCGTGTTGTTTAGGGGTTGTTATTGTTTCTTTTGCAGTATGGGCAGACCGTCTGTGCCGAGTGCCCACTGGTAGTCATTGTCGGTGAGGGCGATGTTCATGCCGTCGACGGCTGTCTGCCATTTCACGGTCGCGCCGTCTACCTTCGTGGCAACTACCGTTCCTCCTTCATTACGGAGTACTCCTTGCTCGGCATTGCCTCCCCAATAACAGGAAGTTATATTCTTGTAGTTGAAACGCACTATAGTTCCACAGCCAGCCTCATCTTTCAATGTGCCGTTGAACCAGCAAGCGATGATATCGCCATAATTTGCATTGGCTATACCACCACTATGTACAGTAAGTTTTCCCGTCACAGAGCAGGCAATGATTTGGCCATGATTTCGGTCCACCATTCCAGCAGCTCCTCCACTACTGCCATCCAGATTCACATCTATGAGTTGTAGGTTCTTTATCACTCCACTTTGATTTAAAAAAAGAAAAAGTCCAAACCTCGCTGCTGAAAAGTTTAATCCCGTAATGCTGTGTCCCTGCCCATTAAAGACGCCGGAGTAGCCTGGCCATGTGTCTAAACGTGTCCATTCCCTACCCGTCAGGTCGATGTCGGCGGTGAGGGTGCAATTTATCGATTCATCTTTTTGTATGGCTTTGTTCCATGCCAGTAGGCCGTTGGCGTTATAGACCGTGTAGGTCTTGGTGTTGCTGTCGTAGATGTAGCCCAAATCCTCAGCCTCGCCGCTCTCGCCGCCGCCGTCAACCCAGCTGCCGATGGTGCAACCCTCTAACGTCAAGCCGGTGGCGTTCACCTTGACGGTGTATTTATAGCGGTTGCCCGCTTCTAATACGACGTTGTTCTGCGGACGGAAGTAGAAGGTGCCGTCGCCGAGTTCCACCTTGACGAACGGTTTGCCTGCCGCAACGGTCTGCGGGGCGGTCAGTGCCTCGTAGGTGTTGCCGCTTGCGTTGTAAGTCTTGATGGCGGTCGGGTTGCCGTTATCGGCGGACAGGCTCATGAGGCTCACCGTGGCACCAGCGACGCTCGTGAATCCCGTGCCGGGCTTCAGTTCGATTGTCACGCGTGCCGTGCGGTGGGTAAATTCGAGTGTCGGGTTGTTAAATTCCACCTTCCGGTTCTCAGCAGAGATGAAGTCGCTGTTCTGGAAGTCAGCCAGTTTGCTTTGGTCTTCTGCCACCTTCACGGCAGGCATCTGTGTGATGTCGGCATTGTTGAAGGGCCACCATGCCGATACGGTAATCGGGTCGCGGCTGGTCCAGTAGTACGGGTCGTTCTCGCGTGAGAGCGTGGCACTCTTGAAATCGGTAGAAGCCGTTACTGTGTATTCCTTTACCGCATCGCCCATCTTGAGTGCCACGGAAGTGACGCCCTGCCAGTCGCCGTCCACAGCGGCACGGGTGGAATGGGCTGCCAGCGGCGTTGCTTCTACGGACAGTCCGGTGGCACGGATGACGACGGGGTATTCACCTTCGGGCAGACGGTTATCGTCAGCAAGTTCGTCCTGCGTGCAGGCGGCGAGGGCGAACAGCAGTGCGGTGGCTGCGGGGATAAATAATCTATGTCTCATAATTCTTTATTCTAATCGATTAATTATTAAAATCCTACAGGTCAGCACCCACATCTCCACCGTCTATATCGTTCCACTTTGCAATGGTGGCTTCGCTGACTTCAAGGACTTTGTTGCGTACCTTGACGGTATAGGTATAGTTGTTGCCCGCCAGCAGTGCGCCTTCGGGCATGGTGAGTGTGGCATGATATTCCTGACCTTTGTAATTCACAATCAACGGCAGGGATGCAACTGTCTGCGGGAAGAGGATGACCGATGACGTGAGATTGCCGTCTGCCAGATTCATGGTCAGTTCTCCGGTCTGTGCCCCGTTGTCTGCGGTGGCAATACCGTCGGCCGTGTTGAACGTACCGGTGAGTAACAATCCGTCCAGCGTGTAACGTTCAGGCTTGACCACGCTGAAATCCACGCCGTCGCCCGCCTCGAAGGTAAGGGTTATCTGGCTCATGCGGTGGTGGAAGGAGTTGTCTTCACCGCCTTTGGCGGTTTTGTCGGTAAAGCTTACTACCGGGTTGTTTTTGTCTCCCGTGGCTCCTGAAGCAAAGAGGAAGTCGATGGCAGGCTGGTTCTGCTGCGCCGTGGCATCGGTCGTGGCTGTGAGGATGCCTCCCGCCGCGTTGTACGGATAGTAGGCGCGGAAAGTATGGGTCTTTGCATCTTCGATATAGATAACCTTTCCTTCTGCCTCAAATTTCCCGTTTTTCAGGATGAAAGGCACGTTGCCGTACTGGGAATCGTTGCCGATGTCGGTGATGCCGATACGGTCGCCGGCAGTCCAGGTGGTTCCGCTGGCGCGGGTGGCGGGGGCGATGTTGGCGGTAAACTGGGCGGCCACGGGGTCACCGTTCAGGTTCTCGTTGTCGTTGTTGCAGGCTGCCAGTGCGAGGGCGAGCGTTGCAAGTGTAAAAAATCTCGTCTTCATTATATTAGTCATTATATTAGTTTAATTCCATTTCAATATTTGCTGCACCTCAGCAAAATCAAAGCAAGCTTTGCTCCTGCGTTCGGTTTACTAATTATTTACAAATCGGCATTTACATCATCACCTTTCACTTCTCCCCAGCCGTTGATTTCGGCTCCGTCCACTTCCATGCCTTCGGGAGTCTCAACCAGCGTTCCGCCGAGGGTCAGCGATTCGCCCTTTCCGGTGTTGAACTCCTTGAGGGCTTCCGTAAGGTCGCTTTTCAGCGTGGTGGGGGTCGGGTTGCCGTCAGCATAGCGGATTTCACCCGTCAGCAGTTGTTCCGTGCCAGTCACACCCAGCAGCCGCACCGTGGCTTTCCACTTGCCGGCATCGTCACCTTCGGTAATCTTGGAGAAGGGCAGCACGACGTTCGAAGCGGCTCCGTAGGTATCGGTAGCGAAGTCGAGTGTTCCGGCTGCACCCGTCAGATGGGCAACAATCTCCGTGATGCGTCCGGCGGCATCACCAGTAGGTTCGACGACAAGCGTCAGTTCGCGTACCTGCTGCTTCATTGCGGCGGTCAGCGGATAGTCCTTGTCTTTCTCGATGCTCACCTGTTTCGTATAGGTGAAGAACCATCCAAGGGCATTGTTCACAAAGGCATCCGTGCCTACCCGGTTTCCCGTGGCTGCGGCAATGGTGGCTGTGGTGCCGTTCACCGTGATTCCTTCAGCCGGGTTCCACACCGCAAGGGTGTAGCTGCCCGGAGCAAACAGATGGTCGGGGGCATGGGTGGCGGAAGTCTCCGTACCCGTATAGTCTCCCATGGTGACCGTCCATGTGGCAGGTATGTCGATACCCTCACCGCGGGCCGACCAGTCGGCTGTCACCGCAATCTTCCCGTAGTCGGGATGCGGCGTGTCATAAAGCGTGTCCTTCACGCAGGAAGAGAACAGCACGGCGGCTGCCATTCCTATCATATTTATATATTGTCTTGCTTTCATATTCTATTCCTCCCCCTATTTAGAAAAGTTTCCATACCAATGTCACACCGGCATTGATGGGACCATACCAATCTTTTGTCTCGTTGCCGCGGCGCACGCGCACACCATCGATGACTTCATATTTTTCAAAATCGACATTCAGGTAGCCCAAACCGAGGTTGAAATCAAGCGTCAGTGCCTTGTTCAGCCGTAGCTGATAGCCGGCGGTGATGCCGCCACCCATCAGGTCGCCCTGCTTGCCTGTTTCGGAGAGCTTGTAGTTGAACTGTCCGGCCTTGAACATCGCGCCCAGATACCAGGCTTTCTTCTCACCCATATAGTAACGCACTTCCGGAGCCACTTCCCAGAGTGCATAGCGGTGGCCCTTGTCGCTCCACGTCCATGAAGTCCACGAGCCGTTTACGGCAATGCCCCATGACGGGCAGATGCGCCATTCCACGCCAAGATCTGGTGTCAGGGTAGCCCAGCGCAGCAGGTTGGCACGCAGGGAAAAATGATAATCATTTGTGATTTTAGTTTCCGACGGCGTGTCGACAAGTTTATTTTGTTGAGCGGCTTTCTCGGCTTCTGCCTTTTCAGCGGCAAGTCGGGCTTCTTCCGCCTTGCGCTGCTCTTCGGCAAGCCGTTCCTGTTCGGCACGCTTCTCGGCTTCCAGTCGTTCGGTTTCCGCCTTGCGTCGTGCTTCCGCATCCGTCGCGGCAGTTCCCTTTACCGGTACCGTCAGGCGCACGGTGACAAAATCACCCTCAGTCGCATGGTTGCGGGTAATGAAATTCTCCTCTTTTATTTCCGCACGGATAATCAGTTCGGATTTCACACGGTTGGCACGGATCTTCGCCGTGGCAAGGTTCTCGGCTTCACTGCCCAGTGAATTACAGTAGCCGTCAACCAATAGCGGCAGCTTGCCGTCAAGAATTGTGGTTTTGTTGTTTTCGATACATTCCAACAGACGGGCAAGTTCCGTGTCATTGCCATTCCAAGGCACGTAGAACGTGTCCTTCTGCGGAACGAACCGGAAGGTGTAGGTCGTGTCTGTTTTCTGCTGCGCAATGACAGGAAAAGTTACCGTCATCAGCCACAGAAACAGGGTAAGAAAAGTGATTTTTCTGCTCATATAAACTTGAATTTATTATCTTTGTCTTCTCCAAAGGTAATAAATGCCATTCAGCGCCCAAAATATTACAAAAACTTTTTCTGTTGAAATACAGCGTTTTATAAAAAAAATGTCGTTTGAGCACTTTTCAAATTGTCGTTAGAGCACCTTTTTGTCGAATTAGCACTTTTTTGTCGTTTGAGCACTTTTTGGAAATGGGTTTCTGTGACCTTTTCCGATGTTTTTTACTACACAAATTATTCCCGATTTGATTTTTTCCATTTGGCAGGCGTACATCCTTCTTTCTCGGAAAATAATTTGATAAAGTTACTTTGGGAAAGAAAACCAGAAGACTCAGCCAGCTTCTGTATATTGATTTCCGGATGCTCCTTCAGCATGTTTTTCGCATACTCCAACCGGAGACTGGTTATCCATTCGCGGAATGTCATTTTATACGTAGTCTTGATATAAGCGGAAAGATTGGTACGGTTGGTATGAAGCACATCTGAAAGCTCCTTTATGGTAAGGCCGGGCCGGATATAACCGTCCGCATCGATCCAACCTTTGATTTTTTTCGCCATTTCGGCATGGAAAAAAGGAGTATCCTGCCTCTGTGCCTGTTCCCGGTTTGTGGTGTCACACAGGTCTTCCTCTTCAGAAGTCATGCCATCCTCCATCGCGTTTTCCACCTGTTCGTAAAACAGCAGATAGTTCAGATAGCAAAGGAAGAGATAAATGTAGAACGGTACCGATGACAGAATCCAGATATAGATGTATTCATCAGGCAGGAATGTCAGCAGTCCGCATCCCACCCCGAATGTGACAGCCCAGTAGGTGAAAATGGAAAGCCATTTGATATAGGCACCGATGTCATCCGCACGGGTGTCATCGAAAATGCGGATGACCCTGTGATAGGCCCGGAGAAGCCTACGGGTCAAGAACAGCCCATAGATAACCAACCATGCGGCCAAGGCAAACATCACCGTTGTCTGTAAACCACCTTTTGGTAACAACAGCAGAACGATGCCGGAAAGGATGGAAAACAGTATCCATAGACAGATATGCGTCCGTAACCGACATTTGGTGATATAAAAGCGGTCAAGCAGAGTGGTGAGGGCCGAACTGAACAACCAGTAGCACAAAAAATAGGTGGACAGGTTCATCAGGATGGCGGCATCGGTATTCTTGAACCTGATTCCAAAAAAGAAATGTACCGAATAGTTGGCGGCAAGTAACAGTATGGCTACCCCCATAATTCGCCGGGAACGCAGATAATTATTGAAAATGGCTTTTTCCGGGGTTGGAGCCAACAAAAAATAAAAGCCGAAGAACGACATCAACGGCAGCGCAATGCAAAGTGAATAACTGTATATAGATGGTTCCATTGTGTAATATGCTTATTTATTTTGCAGGGCAAAGTTACAAAACTATCAGCGAACCGAAGTATTCTCACAGCTTCTTTTTATGTCTAAATAACACTGAAATACTTTTATATTAGATTGATATCGGGTTTACTTTCATCGTTGCCAGGTTCAAATACACCCCATGATGCTCTATCATCCCGTTGCGGAACATCTTCCACAGGATATTGCACCCGAGTTGCGCCAGCGTGGAGTTAATGAACAAGTCCTGCTTCTCCAATGCTTCTGCCAGCGAGCAGCTCGGACCGGAATCCTCCTCCTTCACTCTCGCGTATTTCACGAAACGGGTGATGACCTTCAGCGAGCCGACCGCTTCATACAGCGTGGAAGCCGGTTGCCTGATTTTTTTCAGCACGGTCCCCATTATAACCTGTCCGGTCGTTTGCGTGTTGCCGAAGTCCATCCAGTAGAGTGGCGTGGCATTGTCCGTGTAGGAGGCCGGCGGCATCTTTCCCAGCACGTTCCACAGGTCGAGCCGGGACTTGATGTTGTCCGTGCAGGTGACGGTGATGTTCGCGATTTCATCCCGTTTCACCTCCTTCAACACCG
>OKZW01000129.1_pt1 | contig 11244 bp, 10 predicted proteins | sample 1608391 | NCBI WGS metagenome assembly OKZW01 (sample SAMN02674795, study PRJEB24791) | human gut metagenome, SKBSTL041 | isolation source: stool | host: Homo sapiens | place: USA
CTTCAGGGTCAGGCGGTTGATGTTGTAGGGGTTGAGGCTGAATTTGACCCGGTTGAGGTCGGCGATGAGCTTTGCGCTGCCCATCGCAAGGCCCAGACGGGCGCCGGCCAGCTGACGGGACTTCGAGAAAGTCTGGATGACCAGCAGATTTTCGTACTGGTCGATGAGGGGGACACAGCTCTCGCCGCCGAAGTCCACATAGGCCTCGTCCACGATGACCACATGGTCGGGGTTCGCCTTCAGGATGCCCTCGATGGCGCTGCGGGGCAGGGCCAGACCGGTGGGGGCGTTGGGGTTGGCGATAACGATGGTATCGTTCAGGCCGTAATAGTCGGACGGGTCGAGGGTGAAGTCATCCTTCAGGGGGATGATGCGGCTGGGAATGTGCATCAGGCCGCACCAGACGCCGTAGCAGCCGTAGGTGATGTCTGCATAGGCCAGCGGATGCGCCTCGTCGCAGAAGGCCCGCAGGGCGAAGAAGAGGTTCTCGTCGCTACCGTTGCCGGGCATGATCTGGTCGGGCTGCAAATTGAAGTGGGCCGCTGCCGTCCGCAGCAGCTCGGCACAGGCGGGGTCGGAGTAGAGGCGGAGCTTTTCCACCTCGGCCTCGCTCACCGCCGCTACCACCGCCGGAGAGGGGCGGTAGGGGCTTTCGTTGGTGTTCAGCTTGATGTACTGCTGGTCCTGCGGCTGCTCCCCCGGGGTGTAGGGGGTGACAGCTTCCAGCGTGGGAGAAAGAAAACGGCTCATAGCAAGTTCCTTTCCGTTTCTGCGGTTTATCGTCAGCGTCCTTGCCCTCTCCGTCATTGCTTACGCAATGCCACCTCTCCCAAAGGGAGAGGCCTTGGCATAAAGATGAAGTCTGCGTGGACTGCCAAAGGCTCCCACTCTGGGGGAGCTGTCACCGAAGGTGACTGAGAGGGCGAGGAAGTTAAAAACAAGGGACCACTGCGCGGAATAGCAGTAGCCCCTTGTTTTATTTATGCAGTTTCGCCAGCGTTTTGGCTATTTCCCGCAGGCCCTGCCGCACCTCGGCGGGAGCCGTTACTTCTACCTTGCCGCCAAAGCCGCACACCCAGCCGTAGAACTGGGGGCTGACGCATACCGGCACATCAAAGTGAAAATATGCACCGTCTTCCTCCGGCACGAACAGCGGCGTTCTGCCAAAGCGGTCGCGCATGGCGCTTTCCAGGTCGGCGGTGCAGCGCAGAGTGACCCGGTACTCCGGCCCGCCGAACATGTTGAAGTGCTTGCGCAGATAGGCGGGCAGGTCGAACTGGCGGAACTCGGCCTTGCCCCGGCGGGCATCGCCCAGCACCGTCACGGAAGACATGCGGTCCACGCGGTAGTTGCGGATGCCCGCAGGCTCTTTCTCGTCCTGATAAGCGATAAGGTAGTAGCAGCCGTTTTCCCATGCCAGCTGCCACGGGCTGACGGTGCGGGTGCCGCTGTCCTTGTAGCGGAACCGCACCATTCTGCCCGCATTGATGGCGCTGTGCAGCGCATCGATGCTGTAAAGCAGGGTGTGGCTGTCGCTTTTGGGGCGGCCGTCCACGTACACCTGACGCTGCAGCTGGGTGCCCTCGTAGTCGGAGCAGAGGGCTTCCAGTTTATGGATGAGTTTACTGCTGGTGCGTGCCGACACAACCTTGCTGGCCTGTACGGCATCCACCAGCAGCTTCAGCTCAGAAAGCTCAAAGGTGCGGCTGGCCAGCCAGTAGCCGCCGCCGCGCCCGCGCCGCAGCTGGATGTCATACCCCAGACTGCGCAGGGTGTCGATATCGCTGTAGATGCTTTTGCGCTCGGCAAGAATGTCCTGCTGTTCCAGCAGCTCTACCAGCTGCGGTACATTGAGCAGGTGTTCTTCGTCGGTCTTTTGTTCCAGAATACGCAAAAGGGTCAAAAGCTTGGATTTCTGGCCTTCCTGCTTGGGCATGGGAGCACCTCCGGTTTATTCGGGCAGTTTTTTGTCGAACGCCGCGCGGCGCTGGGTGGAAAGACGGAACATCTCTTCCAGCCTGTTCCGATCGTCGGCCACAAGGGCAGCGCGCATCTGCTGCAGCGCAGCATCGAACTGGTCGATCTCGCTGATGAGGTTTTCCTTATTCCACAAAAACAGCTCTGCCCACATTTTATCGTTGATGCGTGCAATGCGGGTCAGGTCACGGAAGGAGTCGCCGGTGTACTCGCACAGCGAAGAGTTATCGTTGGCGCACATCAGGCTCACGGCGATGGCATGGCACAGCTGGCTCACATAGCCGATCATCTTGTCGTGTTCCTGCACCGTCAGGGTGCAGATGTGGTGGAAGCCCAGCACTTCGGCCAGGTCCTTTGCCCACTGAATGGCCTCGGGCGTGTTCTTTTCCGTGGGGGTGATGATGAAGTTGGCCGGGGCAAAGTTCACCTCGGCGGCGTGCTCCACGCTGGAAGTCTCACGGCCTGCCATCGGGTGGCTGGCAATGAACTCCACGCCCGCCGGGCACATGGCCTGCACCGGCTCCACAAGGCCGGTCTTTACGCCGGAAACATCCGTAAAGATGCAGCCGGGCTTGAGCAGATGGCCGTAGGTGCGGAACCACTCGATGAGGGCCGTGGGGTACAGACCAAAGATGATGTGGTCGGCGCTGCTCACAAGGTCCTCAAAATCGTGGGTCTTGCCGCTGGCGATATAGCCGTGCTCTAGCGCGTACTGCAAATGCCCTTCGCTGCGGTTGATGCCGTCCACATGGAAGCCGGCTTTCGTCAGTTCCAGCGCGTATTTGCCGCCCAGCAGGCCAAGGCCCACCACGAGATAACGTTTTGTTTTATCAAGCATATTCCACCTCCGCGCCCAAGGGCTTGATGGCTTCAAAGAAATTCGGCCAGCTTTTTGTAATGGCTTCGGCATCGTCCACGGTCAGGGGGATGCCCGTACTCAGGGCCAGCACCGCAAGGCTCATGACCACACGGTGGTCATTGTGCCCATGCAGAACACCTGCCGGAGCGTGCAGCCTGTCCGCGCAGCCGTGCACCGTAATGGTGCCGCTCTCGCTTTCCAGCACGCCGCCGCAGGCACGCAGCTCGGCCTCCATGGCAGCGATGCGGTCACTCTCCTTCAGGCGTAAACGCTCTGCGTTGCGGATGACTGTAGTGCCTTCGCACAGCAGGCCCAGCACCATGAGCACAGGGCCAAGGTCCGGGCAGTCCGCAAGGTCGATGTCCACACCGTGCAGGGGGGCCTTTTCAAAAGAGATGCCCTCTGCCGTGCGGGTAAACACCGCGCCGCACCGGCGCAGGATATCCAGAATGGCGGCATCGCCCTGCAGCGTTTCCGGGGCAAGGCCGGTGATGGTCACGTCGCCGCACGCGGCACCCAGCACCGCCGGGAACGCGGCCTGACTGTAATCGCCCTCCACGGTGTAATCGCAGGGGTGATAGTGCTGCCCGCCCGGGATGGCAAGAGTGTTTTCGTCCAGCCAATGGCTCTGCACACCGAAGGCTGCCTGCACAGAGCGGGTCATATCGATGTAGCTGCGGCTCTCCACCGGCGGGATGAGGTGCAGCGTGCTGTTGCCGGAAAGCAGCGGCAGAGCAAACAGCAGCCCACTGATGAACTGGCTGGATACATTGCCTGCAAGGCGGTATTCGCCGGGGGTCAGTGCCCCTTCCACGGTCAGCCCGGCAGCGCTCTGCTCAAACCGCAGGCCCTGCTCCCGGTACAGAGCGTCATACACCGACTGAGGCCGCTCCATCAGCCGCCCGCGGCCGGTGAAGGAAACTGCCTGTCCGGTCAGGCTGGCGATGGGGATGAGAAAGCGCAGGGTGCTGCCGCTCTCGCAGCAGTCCACCGGCGCGGCAAGGGGCACAAAATGCCCCAGCCCTTCCACCACAGCATCGTCTGCGCCGGTACGCACACGGGCACACAGCTGTGCCGCTGCGCCCAGCGTGGCAGAGATGTCCTTGCTGAATTCCAGATTGGTGATATGGCTGCGCCCTTCGGCCAGCGCGGCGCAGAGCACAGCACGGTGGGCCATGCTCTTGCTGGGCGGGGCAGTGATGGTGCCGCCCACGGAACGCGCGTTCTGAATCGTTACCAGCATAGGCCGTTACATATCGCGGCCTATGGCCCATGCCACCTGACGGCACTTTGCCATGGCCTGTGCGAAGGAATCCGGGGTCAGGCACTGTGCGCCGTCGCTCCATGCGTGCTGCGGGTCGTAGTGGACCTCCACTTCCAGACCGTCGGCACCGGCGGCCACGGCAGCGATCATCATGGGCTCGACCAGATTGGCCTTGCCGGTGGCGTGGCTGGGGTCCACGATGATGGGCAGGTGGGTCTTTTCGTGGATGATGGGCACTGCAGAGAGATCGAGGGTGTTGCGGGTGTACTTCTCGAAGGTACGGATGCCGCGCTCGCACAGAATGACCTGCTCGTTGCCGCCGGCCATGATATACTCGGCGCTCATGATCCACTCCTCGATGGTGTTGCACAGGCCGCGCTTGAGCAGCACCGGCTTGTGCATCTTGCCCACGGCCTTGAGCAGCTGGAAGTTCTGCATATTGCGGGCACCGATCTGCACCACGTCCACATACTCCTCAAACTCGGGGATGCGGTCCTCGCTCATCAGCTCGGAGACGATGGGCATACCGGTGGCCTCCCGGGCCTTCACCATGTCAAGGATGCCCTCGGTCTCGAGGCCCTGAAAGGAGTAGGGCGAAGTGCGGGGCTTGTATGCGCCGCCCCGGAAGAGGGTCGCGCCGCCCGCCTTGACGCCCTGCGCGATGCGGAGGGCCTGCTCCGCGCTCTCGATGCTGCACGGGCCTGCCATGACCGCGATCTTCTCCTTGCTGCCGATCTTGACGCCGCCGCAGTCGATGACGGAGTCTGCCGGGTGGAAGAGGCGGTTGGCCCGCTTATAGGGGGCAGAGACGCGGGTGACGTTGTCGATCCAGGGGTTGGCGAGGACGTCCCGCTCGTCGATCTTCGTCGTGTCGCCCACGAGGCCGAAGACATTGTAGTCCTTGCCGGTGATGAGGGTGACGTCGAGGCCCTGCTTTTCGAAGCGGTCAACAATTTTCTCGAGCTCTTCCTTCGGGGTCCCCTTTTTGGTGGAGATGATCATAAAATTTTTCCTTTCTATCCTTCTTTTCCACGCCCTCCTTGCTCCGCTTTCCAGCAGAAGAGAGTCGATTTTTACATCACTAAATGGGTGTGCGCACTGCCGTCCAGCCGCAGCAGCTGGGCCAGATAGGCGGCAGCGTGGAGATAGCCGCTGATGCCCTCGCCGATGAAGTGGCCCTGACAGCCGAACGAGACGATGTCCGTCTTGCGGAAGGGCTCGTGCTCATCGGGCTCGCTGAGCAGCACTTCCACGGCAGGCACACCGCAGAGGCGCAGCGCGTCGAGGATGGCGACGCTGTAGTGGGCGTATCCGCCGGGGTTCAGGATGATGCCGTCTGCCCGGCCTGCGGCAGACTGGATCTCATCGATGAGGTCGCCCTCGTGGTTGGACTGGAAAAACTCCACCTCGAGACCCATCTGGGTGCAGCACAGCTCGAGATAATCCAGCAGGCCGTTGTAGTCCAGCTGGCCGGCCACGCCCGGCTCGGTGAAGTGCATCATATTGAGGTTGGGGCCGTTAATGACTAAAAATTTCATCCAGAGCCTCCATTGCGGCGGCCACGGCGTCCTCCACCGTGCCGCTGTTGGGGATGACGGCATCTGCCGCCGCGAGATACAGGGGGCGGCGCTCCGCCTCCATCTGCCTGAGCGCCTCGGGGCTGGACGAGAGAGGCCGTCCGCCGCCCACCGTCAGCGCATCCAGAGGCCGGTCGATAAAGAGCACGACGCCGTTCTGGTGCAGGGCGCGCAGATTTTCACCCCGCTTGATGATGCCGCCGCCGCAGGAGAGCAGCTGACGGCCCTCTTTTGCAAAGCGGGCGGTCTGGGCCGACTCCCTCGCCCGGAAGCCGTCCTCGCCCTCGGCGGCGAAGATGTCCGGGATGCTGCGGCCGTCGGCCTTCACGATCTCCTCGTCGAGGTCGATGAACCGCTTGCCCAGCTTGTCTGCCAGCAGACGGCCCACCGTGGACTTGCCGCTGGAGGGCATCCCGATGAGGGCCACATTCAGCATATCGCGGCGGAGCGCCGCAGTGACGCGGCGGATCTCCCCCGCCGCATCGTCGAACTTCCGGCTGAGGAAGTATTCGGCGGCGTACACCGCCTGCGCCACCAGCATCTCGAGGCCTCCCACGGCCACCGGGACGCCGGCCTCCTCGGCCTGCAGGATGAGTTCGGTCTTATCCGGGTTATACACCACGTCCAGCACCGCTTCCAGCCCGGGCATTCGGGCAACGTCCAGACTGCACACCCCTACGTTGGGGTACATCCCGGCGGGGGTGGTGTTGATGACGATCTGTGCGCCGCTGGACACAGCTTCCTCATAGGAGAGCTGGCCCTTGGCGGCGTCGGGCGTCCGGCTGACGGTCAGCACCTTCGCCGCGCCCTTGTCCCGGGCGACGGCACTGGTGGTGTTGTGGGTGCCGCCGGTGCCGAGGATGAGGACGGTCCTGCCCGCGAAATCGACGCTGTGGGCGTCACACAGGTGGGCAAAACCGAGATAGTCGGTGTTGTAGCCGTAGAGCAGGCCGTTCTTGTTGACGACGGTGTTCACCGCGCCGATGGCCTTGGCCCGGGGGTCGATGTAGGTGCAGTACTCCATCACCAGCCGCTTATAGGGGATGGTGACATTGATGGCCTTGAACTGCCGCTTGGTGAGGAAGGCCCGGGCCTCCTCCTCGGTGGGCAGGGGGCAAAGGTCGTAGCGGTAGCCGCAGAGCATCTCGTGGATGAGCTTCGAGTAGGAGTGGCCCAGCTTCGAGCCGATGAGTCCGTATTCCATCACAGTCCCTCCCTGCGGTAGCTGGTGGGCCGCTCCATCCATGCCGTGCCGTAGCGGGCCGTCAGCAGATCGCCCACGGCCAGCGCGGCGGCGCAGGTCTGAACGATGGCGGCACGGGGCACGATGCAGGGGTCATGGCGGCCCTGAATGGAGAGGGGTGCATCCTGCTTTGCAAGATAGTCCACCGTCTCCTGTTCCTTGTAGATGCTGGGCGTCGGCTTGACGGCGGTGCGGAAGACCACGGGCATCCCATTGGAGATGCCGCCGTTGACCCCAGCGTTGTGGTTGGTGGCGGTAACGATGGTGTTCCCCTTCATCCGGAAGGCGTCGTTGGCCTCCGAGCCTTTCAGGTCGGCGAAGCCGAAGCCGGTGCCGAACTCGATGCCCTTGACGGCAGGCACGGAGAAGGCCATGTGGGAAAGCAGGCTCTCCACGCTGTCAAAGTACGGCTCGCCCACACCGGCAGGCAGGCCGAGGATGGCCGTCTCAAGGATGCCGCCCACGCTGTCGCCATCCGCCCCGGCGGCGCGGATGGCCGCCTTCATCGGCTCTTCGACGGAGGCATCCAGCAGCGCGAAGCCCTCGCCCTTATTTTCCAGCACGCTGACCTGCGCGGCCAGCGCAGCGGTATCGTCCAGCGCAAAAGGGGTATCGGAGAGGCCGGCACAGCGGGCGATGTGGGTGGTGATGTCGATGCCGGCCCGGCCCAGCGCCCCCAGCACGATGGCTCCGCCCGCCACCAGCGCGGCGGTGATCCGGCCCGAGAAGTGCCCGCCGCCCCGGGCGTCCTGAAAGCCGTGGTATTTGGCATAGGCGGTGTAGTCCGCATGGCCGGGGCGGAGCAGGTCGGCGGTCTTGGCGTAGTCGCCGCTGCGGGTGTTCTGATTTTCGATCATGAGGGCGATGGCTGTGCCGGTGGTGTGGCCGTTCACGACGCCGGAGAGCAGCTGGACCCGGTCGGCCTCCACCCGGGGGGTAGAGAGGCCGTCGCCCCGGGCGCGGCGCCTGTCCATACAGGCGGCGATGAACGCCTCATCCACCGGCACCCCTGCGGCCATGCCGTCCAGCACGCCGCCGATGGCCCGGCCATGGCTCTCGCCGAAGATGGTCAGCGCCAATGCGCTGCCAAAGGTGTTTTTCATGGCTCAGTCCTCCATGCCCAGCAGGGTGCGCAGGCCCTCCACCGGGATGGTCTCGGCACGCCAGCAGCCCAGACCCGGCACCTTGATGACGGTGATCTGTCCGCCCTGCGCCTTCTTGTCGTGGAGCATCTCGGCGTAGACTTTATCCTTATTGTAGGCGGTGCGCAGGGGCAGGCCCAGACGGCGGTAGACCGCCCGGACGCGCTTCTGCAATGCCTTGGATTCGATCATGGGCAGCATCCCCAGCGCCACGCATTCGCCGTGGTAGAGGCCCACGGTGCGGCGTCCCTTGACGCCCTTGACGGCCTCGATGCCGTGGCCGATGGTGTGGCCGAAGTTGAGGGCCTTGCGCATCCCGCGCTCGGTCTCATCCTGCTCCACGATGCTCTTCTTGAAGCGGAGGCTGCGGTAGATGATCTCTCCGATCTGCTCGTCGATGTCGCCCTTTTCAAAGATAGCGAACAGCTCCGGGTCGGCCAGAAGGCTCGCCTTCACCGACTCGGCCAGACCGTTGATGTACTGGCGGCGGGGCAGGGTGGCGAGGGTGCTGGGGTCCACGATGACCAGCTTGGGCTGCCAGAAGGAGCCGACGATGTTTTTCGTCTCGCCCAGATCCACCGCCGTCTTGCCGCCGATGGAGGAGTCGATCATGGAGAGAGTGGTGGTGGGGCAGTTGATGAAGTCGATGCCCCGCATATAGATGGAGGCGGCAAAGCCCGCCAGATCGCCCACGACGCCGCCGCCCACGGCGATGACGAGGTCGCCGCGGCCCATATTGAACTCCAGCATCTGGCGCAGGACGCTTTCCAGAATCTTCATGCTCTTGCTGGCCTCACCCTGCGGCACGGTGATGATCTTTGCGTCGCGGCACTGGTCGGCCACCCGCTGGGCGTACTCTGCCGGGACGCCTGCGTCCGTCACCACCGCCACACGGCGGTCGAGGCGGGCGAACTGGTACAGGTTCTCCAGTGCGCCGTTTTTCAGGATGATGTCATAGCTGCGCTCACCCAGATTCATGGTGAGCTTTGTTCCGATAAATCCACTCATTTCGTATACACTCCTAACAGCCGCACGGTGCGGCAGGTATGATCCAGCTCGCGCAGCAGCGCGGCGGTCTCGTCGTCGGCGGGGTCTCCCACCAGCTCGACGTAAAAATAGTAATCGAAGGGAACATGGGGCAGCGGACGGCTCTTGATGGATTCCATGTCATAACCGAACCGGCCGATGACCTGAATGACCTCGGCCAGCTTGCCGGGCTTGTTGTCCAGCGTGAAGAGCAGCGAGAAGCGGTTGCCCCCGGTGGGCTTTTCGCGGCTGAGGACGATGAAGCGGGTGGTGTTGTCGCCGTCGGTGTTGATGCTGGGCACAAGGACCTCCAGCCCATAGAGGGCAGCGGTCTCCGCGCTGGCGATGGCGGCTTGGGACGGGTCGCCGGACTCTGCCACGAACTTTGCCGCCATGGCCGTATTCGGCATGGCTGTGGCGGGCAGATGGAACTGCTTTAAGAACGTCTCGCTCTGGGCGATGGCCTGTTGGTGGCTGTAGACGTGCCGGAGCTGGGCCAGCTGGGTGCCGGGCAGGACGAGCAGGTTCTGGGAGATGGGCAGGTCGTAGACGTCCACCACCCACAGCTCCGGGTAGTTATAGCACAGGTCCAGCACGGCGGAGACATCGCCTGCGTGGCTGTTCTCGAAGGGCACGACGCCGTGGGCGGCATCCCCCCGCCGGACGGCCTCGAAGACCTCGTCCCACGTCGGGTAGCTCACTGCCTCCGCGTGGGGGAAGAGCGCCCGCAGCGCGATGTGGGCAAAAGCGCCCTCCACGCCCTGATAGGCGGCGCGGTTCTCGCCCAGCACCTCCGCCTCGTACTGCTTGGCGACGTCCATCATGTTCTGGACATGATCTCTGTAGTAGGGCCGGAGGGCGGGATCCTGAATGCAGGCCGCAGCCTTTTCCAGCACCACCGCCTCCCGTGCGGCGTCATAGACCGGCAGGCCGTGGGCCTGCTTGTATTGGGCGACGCTGAGCACGGCGGCCATCCGCCGCTCAAACAGGGCGGCCAGCTGCGCGTCCACCGCGTCGATCTCAGTGCGGGCCTGTTCCAGTGTGTCCATCTGTTCCACATCCTTCGGGTAAAATTTCAGCTCCTGTTGGGACGATACCTAGTAAGTATACCATAACCCGGACGAGGAAACAACAAGCGCCACTCCCTTTGAGGGGGGAGAATATTTCAAATCCGGGGCAGCCAACGCGAAGAGATTGCAACAAAAAAGCCCTCTCCGAGGCGGTCGGAGAGGGTCATTTCGTTCATCTGTCCTGTTTGCGCAGGTCTTCCCTGCTGCGGGGGGTGCCGAACACCCGGCCATAGGGGTTGTCGAGGTCGGCAGCCTTCAGAGATGCAGTTTTTTCGGCAGGCTTTTCAGGGATGCTGAGATGCTTTGCCTTCCCCCTGAAGAGAACACGGTACCGCATGGCTCAGCCCTCCGGAGCTGCCGTGGAGACAGCGCCTTCGGTCAGCTTCTGCCAGAATTCTTCGCCTCCTGCGAGGTTATCCGCAGTGCCGCTGTTCCACGCGCCCCGCATTCCCACATAGAACTGGGACATATACTCCTGACTGGAACCACTCCTGCTCTGGGTGGTGTCGGGGCCGTAGCTGCCGAGGTCGAGGCCCGCCAGCACGGGGCAGTCGCTCCACTTATAGACCATGTTCCACCAGTCCTCGTCGCTGTCGGCGGCGGGCAGGCTGCCGTCCAGATACCGCAGCGAGCCGGTGTTCTCCTCAAACCCTGCCGGGTCCCAGAGCAGAAAGACGGAGCTCAGGCCGCCCTGCACATCGGCGGCAAGCTTGGTGGTACCCGCCATGGTCAGGTAGGCGTCGCTCTCGGTCTGGGTCTCGCCCTCGGCGTAATCGAGGGTGTAGACGTTCAGGGTCACGACCACCTTGCCGTCGCCGTTGCGGTCCTCGCCGTAGTCCGCCAGAGCTTCCTGCAAGGCGTTCACGGTGTCCTCGGGCAGATAGTAGGGGGCCACCACGGCCACATTGTAGTCGGGCTTGGTGACGAAGAAGTACTGCCCGATAAAGTTATAGGCCACAAAGACCACGGCGATGCCGATAAGGATGACCCACTTGAGGTTATAGTCCCACCAGTTGGCCCAGCGCTCCTTGCGGGTGTACTGTCTTTCCTTGCGGGGGGCAATGTCTTTCGGGTCGATGTCGCGCT
>OKZW01000149.1_pt1 | contig 10802 bp, 10 predicted proteins | sample 1608391 | NCBI WGS metagenome assembly OKZW01 (sample SAMN02674795, study PRJEB24791) | human gut metagenome, SKBSTL041 | isolation source: stool | host: Homo sapiens | place: USA
CTTTCCCTACACGACGCTCTTCCGATCTACCATCGTCCAGTGGAATTGATATAATTTGGGATATAATCATTTCTACATCCTCCACACTAACATTAGTGCCTTTTATGGTAGCATCCAGATCCATAGTAGCTCTGGCATCCAGACCAACCATTGCCGCCACAAGCATTCCACCTTTTAATATAAACTGGTTTTTATACTCTGATAAAGAAATTCGTTCTAAAAAACGTTCCATCATATAATTCCGCATCAAAATCTGTGCATCTGCGGATTTTTTCTTTGACAGATTACGAATTAAATCCTTTAATTGTCTTGCCGTTGTTATCATCTAAAGTAACACCTCCAAATATGGTCTAAGTATGTTTTCAACATGAAACATAGCTGCGTATTTCATAAGCATCCGTAAGTTTTTATCCTTACGTTTTGCATATTGCTTTAATGCATCTTGAAATACCTGCATTTCAATATTTTTCCTGCTGCGAAGCAGATCGCAAATTGTTCTCTCCATGTCATAAACGGGAACGGAATGTCCGAATGATGTCTGCATAGCTATGATTCCTATTTCATGTAAATCCTTTTTTACTGTGTACACTTGAAAACCGTCTTCCTGCAAACGACTTGGATTATATCCAGTTCTTACTGTTATGGTGTATTTCAAAGGCTCTCTGTCCGTTAAATCATGAAAAAACAATGCAGTTTCATGAGAAAATACAGCTTGACCACAACGTAAATGCAAAAGGTACATTGCATCTGTCCACGTATCCGGCGATACATACACACCATGAGCAGCTTGTTCTAATCCTCGTTCCTTCACATATGCATAAAACACAGACTTACTAATTCCATTATTTAGAACTTGAAATGTCTGAATTGTCCCTCCACATTCACGCAACAACAAATCTAATTTTTCAAACTGAGTCATATGCTTTCTCCTTTCGTGCTAATATGATAATGTATATTAGCACGAATGTAAAGACATATAGTACCAATAAAATATCGGTATTTTTGTTTTAATGATATCCCCTTGTTTCTCGCCATCCCTTTACATACCACCTGATTCCAACATATACCAGTTGCACGAATAATAAGAGAAATAGCAGATTGATTGGCAATGTTGTCTTTATCCACTTCCCAAAGTAGATAGCTGTTGCCATGCTTATAAGTATTACCATTATGGTAATCATATCCCAACAGCACTTCTTATATAACTCTGCAATCTTTATCCCTATAAATGCTACAAGTATTCCAGCACCCACCAAACATCCACCGCAGATCAGTATTCTTATCAGCCAGTATATAATTCCGGCAACGACAGGATTGGATATTCCATTACTAATCTGTGCTATGTTCTTTGTCGCCGATATAATCCACCCTGCAATGGTCTGTACAAAAGTGGCGATTGTATCAAAGAATACCACGCAATCAGAAATAAATATTTTTGACCGTATCATCTGAAAAAGAGTAGTTGATACGGAATACCATATCAACAGAAATATCAATGCTTCATACATGACTGTTTTTGCTTTATATCTGCCTGCCAGTTTTTCTCTCTGTGTATCATACCTTTCCTTCGCTTTCAGATAAGCTGTCTGGTTACAATTCTGACACTTTTGATAGAGCACCGGCTTTTCAACCGGTATCTCTACTTTTTTCTGATGAGAGAGTGCATAGTCCCGTTCCTGTTCTGTCTGCCTTAGCTTATCTCGACATTCCTCTATCATGTCCTTTGCGGTGAGCGTTTTCTCTTTCTCGCTCTGCAATAATTCTTTTGTTTTCCTCAAGTCGTTCTTTAAGGCTTGAATGTTCCCTGCTTTGTTCTCGCTGTTTAACTTCTCGTTCAAGGTCAGCGATTCGTCGAGCTGCATTTTCAATTTCTCGATAGTCCGGTCTTTCTGGTCGAGTTCTTCCTGCATCTGCTCTGTCAGCAGAAGCAACTCTTCCAGTTGATCGTCGCTCTTTGAGTTTCTTAATTCGTTCATCAATCAACCTTCCTTTCTCTAATTGCTGTTCAAGTTCAGTAATTCGCTGTTCTGTTTCTGCAATAGCCGGTTCTCGCTGTTTAATTTCTGTGCCAATTCCTGCCATTGCTGATTTTCGTCTGTGAGTTTCTGTATCTGGTCTGTCTTTTCTTCCAGAAGCATCAACAGTTCTTCTGTATCTGGCAAGATTTGTAGCAGCTCTGACAATTCTTTCTCTAATTGCTGCAATCGTTCTTCCTGCTCCTGAAAGCACATCAGCTTCTCGTCCTTTTCCTGTATCTCCTGAAGCATCTCTGCCATGATATTCTGCTGTTCCTCTATCTGTGTAATCATTGCTTCCATCATGGGAATTACTTCTTTGCTTTCTTCTAATGTCATTCAACCACTCCTTCCATATTGACAATGCACCGGATACCTTACCAAAGGTTGTGATTACCTTTTGCAGTAGTGCATTTTGTTTTTTAATCATCTGGTTTTCCTCTACCTTCCATGAACCATTCCATATCTGTCCGGTGAGATATTTTTCCTCAATCTTTCTTGCATCCGCACCCTCATGAATCGTAGGGATTTTTAATTTGCCCTGTCTTTCATAAGAGCGGTGGTCAATCTGATTGTCTATGGATAAATGCCGATTACACATCTTTGCCCATTCGCTTCGCCATAACTCACAATTTTTTGGACTGTTCCAGCCGGTAGCATCGGTCAGAACCCGTTTCCATTGTTTTCTGTTTCTTGCCCCGACTTTCTGTACTCCGTTTTCATCAAGTACCGGAATACGGATTCCATGACGGTCAGGATTTTTCTTATCCTGCCACCAGTCCGGATGGGATTCATCAACCACGATATTTCCGTCAGTATCTCTGACAAAATCCCAGTCCTTGACTTCTTTGTTGCCCCATGAATGGTCTGGATTGAATGGTCGCATGGTTACAAGTAAATGCACATGTGGGTTTCCATCGCCCTTATCGTGTATGCTCCAGTCGACACACATTCCCTTATCCACGAAAGTCTTTTGAATATATTCGGTTGTATAATCAATCTGTTCCTGTCTGCTCCATTCTTTCGGTAAGGAAAATTCAAATGAGCGTCCAAGCTGTGCATCTGCATTTTGATGTTTATACCAGTGCCGGCTATATGCTTCGCATTGACTGCTGGGAAGCTGAAAAGAATTTAAAGACTACACCTGGATCAGAATGTGCTTTGACATCTCTTGCAATTGATGCCAACAATCTAGTCGGCTCGCTCTCGACACAGTGCTGCTTCATACAAAGCATCATAGGCTTCCGGTTGTGCCAGCTCCACCAAATGCCCCACACACCAGCTGACCACATATCCGTTTCCCTCTAAGTAGCCATCCTCACGCTTGGCAGCACCTAACACCTTGGCAATGCTCTGTGCAACCGAAGGCTTTTCAGCCAAAACTAATTTCATTTGCATCTGCTCCTTTCGCAAAAAAATAAGCAGCCACACACCGTAGTGCATGACTGTTATGTAAAAAGTTCAGGAAGGATTTTTGCAACCTGATACAATTTTCTGTTCTATAATCTCCGTCATAATAAAAATATTTCCATTATTTTAAAAGAGAATGACGGAGATATTTCGCCCTGCTTATTCTTGTAGCAACCAATCGGCTATATCGTGAATTTCGATTCCTTCATAGCTATATTGGGGATGTCTGGTTCTGGCAATAATCATTTTCGGATAAGCGTCTCGAATCTGAAGCAGAGAAGAGCATTCTCTCTCAAATGTTTCCTGCCCGGAAATGTTGTCGCTGACCTGAATATAAATCTTCTCGCTGCCTCTCTGAGCAACAAAGTCGATTTCCTTTTGATAGAGTTTGCCGACATAGACATCATATCCACGGCGAAGAAGCTCGATGCAAACGATGTTTTCATATACTCTGCCATAATCCATATTTCTGCTTCCCAGTATTGCATATCGAATACCGCTGTCACACAAATAGAACTTTTCAGAGCTTTCAAGGTATTTCTTGCCTCGGATGTCGTATCTCTTAATATCATAAAATACAAAAGCATTGCACAAATACTTAATGTACTTGCCGACGGTTACATGATTGGTTGGAGTCTCATTTGCTGTCAGTAGCTGACTGACCTTATTTGGAGAAGTCAGGTTGCTGATATTATCCATAAGGAACTCGCTCAGACGCTGTAAAACCAAAGTGTCCGGGAGAGTATATTTCTGTACCAAATCCCTTGTAACAATCGTTTCGTAGACCTCCTTGATATAGTTTGTTCTGTCTTTTTCGGTTCTATAAGCATAGGAACCTGCTAAACCGCCCTTGATAGCGTACTCATCAAAGAGCTTATCTTTGTCACTAATATCATCATAATACTGGCAATATTCCTGGAAGCTGAAAGGAAACACATGAATTTCAATATAGCGTCCGGTAAACAGAGTTGCCAGATCCGCACTCAACAGGAAAGCATTGGAGCCGGTTACATAGATGTCGTATTTTCCCTTAGAGTACAGGCTGTTGATTGCCAGCTCAAACTTGGAACACATCTGAACCTCGTCTACAAACAGGTAGTTCGTTTTGCCTTCCTGATAATGTTCTTCCACATAGGCGTGTAAGGCATGGTATTCCTTGATTTCTTCATACGCCAAATCCATGAAGTCGATGAAGATAATATTGATGTTTTCAAAATTGCTTTTCAGATACGCAATATACGCCTGCATCAGTTTGGACTTACCAGATCGACGAATACCCGTGATGATCTTGATGTCAGGAGTGCCATTCAGTTCAATGATTCTATCGAGATATTTTGCTCTCGTGATTGTTTTCATATAGTCACCCGCTTTCAAAAATTGAAGTTTTTTCATTTCTCGAAACCGCTTCGCTGTACTTATTATACTGTCTGCTAATAGTATGTGCAAGATGTCGCTTTCAAAAACATATAATTTTTTATTTTTTTGAAAGTGGAAACTATGTAAAGGCAACCCGAAGGCTGCCCCAGACATCAAGCCTATCCTGTTTACACAGGTTCGTTGTCATCTTCATCGACGGAGCCATCTACATCATCGTCCTCAAACTCCGGATCGTACCCATAGTCCTCGTCATCATCCACATAATCAGCATCCGGATCAGGCTTTGCCACCTCCTGTTCCTTCTTCTTTTCCTGAACTTTCTTGAATACGAAGAATCCGCCGCCACAGGCAAGCACAATCAGAGTCAGAATCGCCGGGAGCATATTCGTGGATTTTGGATAGGATCAGAATAGGTTATCAGCCCATACGGTTATTTTTTACTATTTTACGGAGGTACGCAGATATGGATATGAATATAGAAATGGATAAAAATACAGCTACTGATTCAATTACCAGCAGACTGGCTGACGCAAGAAATGATCTCGGCATTACGCAATTATCTCGTCCATTGACACACCAAAGACTGCCGCCAATACCACCAGATTATCCAGGGTTGGCATTGCCACACCGTGCTGCCACTTGTATACTGCCTGTGGTGTTGCAAATCCGAATATATCTGCCAGATCCTTTACTGAAAGACCTGCATTGATTCTCAGTCTTGTTATGTTCATTCCTGTTACTGCCATATCTATTGTAGGCATTGTTATCATTTTTCCTCCTGTTCCGGCTGTCAGTCAACACCTTCCCAACAGCCGGGCTGTACAGGCGGTGCTACTCTGATGCCTTAAAATTGTATATAGGTTTCATTACATCAATAACATCCACCGACTCCCTGATTACATCTATGATGTCATCCAAAGACTTGTATGCCATTGGTGCCTCGTCCAATGTATTTTCATTTACTGAGGTTGTATATACTCCCTCCATAGCTTTCTTATACTCATCCAGATTGAGTTCATTTTTCGCCTTTGTTCTGGACATAATCCTTCCTGCACCATGTGGGGCAGAAAAGTTCCATTCCGGATTTCCTTTTCCAATGGCAAGTATACTTCCATCCTTCATGTTAATCGGTATCAGCACTTTTTCTCCCTTATGGGCTGCGATTGCACCTTTCCTCAATATCATTTCATCTGTGTCGATATAATTATGAATCGTGTGAAAAGCATCACTCCCAGTCATGACTGTTCTTTCAAGAATAACCTCTGCCATCTTCTCTCTGCTTCTTCTGGCAAATGCCTGGCATATTTCCACATCATGCAGATAATCCTCCAGATATATTCCTTCCAGATAACACAGATCCTCCGGCATGCTTGTAGGACTTTCATATACCTGCCAGTGAAGCTGCTTTAGGGCATCCTGTATCTCTCTTTTTCTTCCCTGTTCCTTATAGGTACGGATAATCTCATCCCTCTTTTCAAGATACTCCCCATAACCACGGTTTAAGTTAATGGCAAGTTTCTGATAAAGCTCTGCCACCTGCTTTCCAAGATTTCTACTGCCGGAATGAATTACGAGATACTTTGTTCCATCTGCTGCTTCATCAATCTCAATAAAGTGATTTCCGCCTCCAAGTGTTCCAAGAGACCTTGCAAGTCTCTTTGCATCTTTCAGCTCCCTGTAGCATCGAAGCTCTGTCAGATCAAATTTCTCCTGCCGTCCTTCCCACACCTCACGTCCTGATGGAATAAAATGTGCTGCCTCATCCACTTTCTCAAAATCAATATCGTCTTTTCCAAGATTTACCGTATACATCCCGCATCCGATATCCACTCCGACCACATTAGGCACTGCCTTGTCTGTTATGGTCATTGTTGTTCCTATCGTACACCCCTTACCAGCATGCACATCAGGCATGATACGGATCTGGGAACCTTCTGTCATTGCATAATCACACATGCGTCTGATCTGCTCTATAGCCTCATCCTCTACTACATTTGCATAGCAGAGAGCCGTATTTACTTTTCCCTTAATCTCTAATGCATTCATTTTTATTTTCCTTTCTGATTCTACATTGGACAAGTGCTCCTCATGGGATTTGAACCCACAACCTACCGGTTAAAAGCCGGTTACTCTGCCGATTGAGTTAAAGGAGCATAAAAAATACCGCCTGCCTTATCATCTAAGGTAAGCGGTACGCTAAAACATGTTTATCTATTATACCCCTGTCCGGCTATGCCTCCGGTTCAGGTGCAGTATCAAAAACACAATTTTCTCGTTTATGCCTAGCCTTAAATGAGCGCATGTAATCAAAGCCCCACTCATGATCTTTAAGCAGTGCTAACGATTTACGTTCACTATGAAGCTGGTCAAAACGATACATTGTTGTCATGTCTTTTTCCTTTCTGTGGAGTTCTCTGCCTCCGCTTATCTTCTTTCTGTAACCAAGAATAACACAATTTTCTGCGGTTGTCATTATACCTGTGGTATAAAATTTATAACTATTCAGAGCCATACAAAATTGCTTTCTGTGAATGCCAGCATACATACAGAACAGCAATTTCATATGACAGGATAACTCATGGGCAAACAGAAAGCAGGAGCTCTCACCGAAAACAAAAATTCCTCTTCCCAAAACGGATTTCATCCCCGGGTTCCACCTCCACCATTTCCTGCGGCTGTATTCTCAGGCCGTTCTTATGTCTTTTTGTTAACAGGGTCAACCTCTAAAACGCTTCGCACTTCTTCAATCGCAAAACACTGACAGAATATGGCGGTGCCTCGTATACGAACTCTGAGGAAGCGCCATGCATATTCACGGTAATATTCTTCACCTTCTCCGGCTCTTCAAAGCTGTTTTCATCCCCCTTTTCACCGCTAAGAAGTGTTACGGTATAGTCGCCCTGTACCTGACAGTCCAGTGTAATGGAAACCGGATCCACATCTCCTGCAAAATTAACCGCCTTAATAATGATTTCGTCCTTGGTGTCAGTTACTACCGAAACAAAAGCAGGTCCGTAGGGAATCGAAATTTCCTTCTGAAGCTCACCATCAACATACAGGCGAATCTGTTTTCCATCCGTTTCATATCCAAAGCGGTGATATTCTCCCGGTTTTACTGAAATAGCAAAGTCCTCAGTCAGCTTGTTGTCATGCATATAGCCAAACTCTTCCAGTGAACATTGTCCTCCATTAACCTTCCAAAGGAACGGACGCACCAGAGCTGCATCCCATTCTTTTTCCACTCCGGCCGTAATCACGAGCTGCTCCTCATAATAGGAACGAACCACCCTGGCACTGAATATACCCAACTCGAAGTAAGCATTTTCCTCAACAAAAATATCGGTCTCAAATCTTCCATAAGTCTGGTCTTCTTCTCCAAATACCACAAAGCTCTTGGTCTCATCAGCCCATTCCAGAATACTGTGAAATTCCTTTTTCTGCTCCTCATCCGGAAGCTGAAGCAGGAGGCCATCCTCTGTATCCTGCACATGTCCCATTAATTCATGAGTAATCTTTGCTTCTTCTCCATTCCAAATGGGATTTCTGAAGCGAAGTTCCTTATTGGATTTTAAAGATGCCATTCCGGTTCTCGGACGATAAACACGTCCTCCCTCATCTTCGGATTGCACCACATATTCTCCGCGATTTTGACCGAACATTTTCCAGACATAATAAGAAGGAATTCCAAGGCTCTGATGATTATTGAAACGAATCAGATTAGGATACCACGCTCTGTAATTTACATTTTCAAATAATGGAGCATAAGAGGCCAATGTTACGATATCCTGATTTTTCTCAATACCCATAAGGAAAGCCGCTTCTCCCAAAGCCGCATACAACTGTCCCATATAGTTGCCTTCGTTTACAGCCACCTCTCCTACAAAGATTTTTGGCCCCTTACGATCGTAGTCATCATAATAATTTACACGTTCTGCAAAGAACTCTGTTGTATTGTAAAAATGTTCATCCACGCACTCGGCAGGACAACCATTTTTCTCTACATGCTCATTGGCTATGGTTTTAATCTGGGGATACAGTTCCTTTACCTTCTTATAAATCATGTTGTATCGCTTTTCATAATCCGGACCCCAGTTTTCATTACCAATTTCCAGATAGGTCATTTTAAAGGGTTCCGGATGCCCCATAGAAGCACGAAGCCTTCCCCATTTGCTTTCCTTAGAGCCGATAGCATATTCAATGGCATCCAGTGTATCCTGTACCATTTCATCAAGAGCCTCTCCTTCCAGAAGGACACTCTTTCTTCCCTGACAGGTCATTCCGCAGTTACATACATACAGGGGCTCCATCCCCAGATCCTCGCAAAGCTGCAGATATTCATGAAAGCCAAGTCCTAATGTACTTCTGTAATGCCATACAAACAGCTTACTTGGTCTTTCCCATGCCGGACCTACCGTATCCCGAAATCTCATCGCTGTGGACGGTGTCGTTCCTTCCACAATACAGCCTCCGGGAAAACGCATAAACTTTGGACTCATTCCCTTAAGCTTTTCTACAAGATCTGTTCTGAGTCCATGCCCCATGTAGGTATTGTCAGGCATTAGTGAAATAAATCCCAGCAGAACCTCTCCGCCTTCTTTGCAGGAAATAGTAAGCTGTGCCTCGTGACAATCCTCAGCTGCTGTCAGCTTCATGTCATATCTTGTATACTCCTGACCGGAAACCACCAGACTGTTTCCAGCCAGTACTTTTCCCTGGTATTCGATCGCTACGTCCAGTCCTATTTCTTCCTTTGCTTTTGCAAATAAATACAAAGAGTAACTTTCTCCAGCCTTTACGGATATACCGCAGTAACCGGTATTAGTCAGAGATCCGTCCTTTTCAAACTGCATACGCAGAGCTGCGTCCCGATGTTCATTCAGGGTATCCGTCAGTTCCAGTTCCATCTTTGCATTGTGTGTATACCATGCCGGTATTTCTGTTTCCGGAATATTGTTGCCCTTTACCCAGCGGCATAAGCCTTCTCCGTTGCAAAACTCATCCAGCCATCCGGATACGGTTTTTACATGGATGCCATCCTCCTGCTGTATATAACCCTCCGGTAAAACGGAATCTTCGAAGCTTCTGTTTCGAAGCATTTCCGGATAAAGTCCTCCGTCTCCGGCACGGTTAATGTCTTCAAAAAAGATTCCGTATAAATCCCTGGCTGTCTCAAATCGTCTTTCCTTTGTTTTAATCTTTAACTTGCTCATTGTAGTCTCCTTTTTTTACATTCCAAGAGTTTTGATCACTACCTGTCGAAAGGGTTTTCTTGATCTGTTCTTGTAAAAATTCCTTAAAGGGTGTCACCCCTCCGCAGTTCACTACCGGTCTATCTGACATGAAGATCATCTCACAGGGCTTTTCTTTTTCATATGGATACCAGTATGGCATTGGCTTTCCGTCCGCATCATTGCCGTTTGGATCACCTGTTTTTATGAAATTCACCCAGTAATTGCACATCATTCTGGAAAGATCGTAATGCCGCCCCACAAAGGGTCTCCAGCATTTCGCCAGTGTTTCAAAGAAAAACCATAAATCTACAGAATGGAAGGTTCCGGCATTATCCCATCCTGGAATATCTGCATCAAACCTGTAATAATAGTAGGGCTTTTTTTCACCTGCACTTTTTTTATCTGAAAAAAGACACTTGATCGTACATTCAATTCCGTTTACCTTCGCATACTTTCCATCAGAATCCTCCCGCATTGCCTCGGGAAAGCGCAAAAAGGTCTCAGCATTCTTTCCGAAAATCTCTTCTGCTTTCTTTTTCAAATCTTCTTTTGAGGAAGCTTCTATATAACTGGGAAATTCATCTGAAGTATTTCCAGACATAACGGGAACATTTACATGCTTGCCTTCCATGAAAAGAACCATTGGGTCACCTACACAGAACTTGTGATCCAATACGGTAAACATAGCCGGAAATATTTTGGTATATTCCTCATACTTGTCACGAATCGTAGCCGCATCCAGCTTACCAGCCTGCTCAATAGTTGAGCA
>OKZW01000162.1_pt1 | contig 10529 bp, 7 predicted proteins | sample 1608391 | NCBI WGS metagenome assembly OKZW01 (sample SAMN02674795, study PRJEB24791) | human gut metagenome, SKBSTL041 | isolation source: stool | host: Homo sapiens | place: USA
TATGGTTATAATTTTCGGGAGACCTGCTTAATAAATGATTTATTAATAAGAAAAATTATGAAAGTAGATTTTACAAAAGCAAAAGTAGAAGTGACATTTGGTGAATACAAGGAAATGGATATCGCCAAAGCAGTAGGTAATGCAATTCATCAGAATACTTCTGATATCGGTGTTGATGAAACAGCACGCAACATTTATCATTCCGAAGGAGAGCTTGAAATCCCTGATGAACAAATCAGTGCTATTATATATGCCCTCTCTAATGCAAGTACCATTCTGGTATCTGCAAAGAAGGCTGCTTTAAATTTATTAAAACTAACACAGGAATAATATGGAACTGACACAAGAGCAAATTAATGATATAGTAACGGCTGTATTTTCGTTGATGGAATCTCAAGGAATGCTGCCTGAGTCGCAACTGGACGTACTAGCTCAAAACGTGAAGCGACGCCTGCAACTCGACTCTGTAGGAGTTGATGAAGTTCCTCTTGTTGATTCGATAGAGGGAATTAACTCTCTCCCGTGTGTACGCCAATCCGGATCGGTATTTGATGTTGTCCGTACTCCGTTGGAACTACTTAAAGGTAAATTGGCAGCTTTACCTGTCTTTCGAAATTCGTCAGGCTATTGGCAAGTATCGGAAGATAACGGGAATACATGGAAAGATATAACTGATTCTTTAGGGAATCGGGTGTCTGCTCAGGGAGAAAAGGGAGAACAGGGAAATCAAGGAGATCCGGGTCAGACAGGAGAGAAGGGAGATCCGGGAGATAAAGGTGATAATGGAGAAAATGTCTATCTTCAGTCTAACGGAACAGAATTGCAATGGAAGATGGGAGAGGATGGAGAATGGCAGACCCTGATTTTACTTTCTGAAATAAAAGGTGCTGCTTCAATGGGAGAATTGACCAATGTGTCTCAAGAAGCTGATATAGCAGAAGATGGTTCCGTTTTGATGTATAGGGACAATGAATGGAAACCGGCTGCGGAATGCTTTATTCCTACCGGAACGGCTGAGGACGGTTCTATCATTACCACTTTTTCTGACTTAATGAATTATATCTCCACTCATGGAGAAGGTGGTGGCGGTACTGGTGTGCAACGGAATATTCGTATCACAAATAACCTGGAATCGAAAAATATTTCTGCTAGTAAGGGAGAGCCTTGTTTATTGGATTTTACCTTTATCAGCCAGGAAAGATATAGCTCTAATGAACCATATGAAGACACAGGAGAACGTGGTATGTGCCAGATTTCGGTCAAGAATAACATTAACTCTGAATATGTTATAGTGAAACAATTGTATATCAATTCTAGTGTTCCGTTCAAAACGGATATTGCCGAGTTTCTGACATCCGGAGCTAATAATGTCATGATCAAAGTTACCGGAGAAGTGACTGAGGTAACAACTCCCGCATTTGTATATGCTGTGCAGCTTACGTCTCTGTCCATTAGCGCAGTAAACTTTAAATGGTGGACGGCATTTAATAATGACATTACAGTTCCGTTCAATATATCAGGGAATGTTTCTAAAAGTCTGTATGTGAACATTTCCGGAACAGATTATTCTGAAGGGTATGAAGTAGCGTTGGGCACGGGAGTTTATGTCGAAACTGCTTACAATTACTCTATTCCACATCCACAAAAGAGCGGAATTTTTAAGATATCGGCTTATGTTTCCAATGCGGACGGTAGTATTCGTACTAAGACCCTATCATTTAATGTGATATGTGCAGTCGCCGGTGAGCAGGCTAAACTGATCGCTATCAATAATGTGGCGGAAAGAATAACCAACTGGAGTGAAAACATCTTGTTTGATTATACGATGTATGATGGTGATAATGTTAGTACTTCTGCCTTGTTTGAGATTACGAAGGGGAATGAAGTAGTATTCAGTTCTACTGAAGAAAGCATTTCTACCTCTACTAAGTATTCATTCTCATTGCCTCTTGAAATAGACACAATAGATAATCAGGATTTCTCTATTATTGCTAATGTCAAAGATAGCGGCGTTCTGCTTACCGATCCATTAGAGTTTCCCGTGAATAACTCGTTGGGATATTCTGCCGTAGCAGGAGCTGTGATGTATATCAACCCTAAAACACGTACCAACAGACAAGGAAATAGGGAATGTATGATTAATGAAGTCGACGGAACGCAGATCGAAGCTATATGGAATGGAATAAACTGGGGAAACGACGGATGGACAAACGATAATCTAGGGTATAAAACGCTCCGTCTGCTTGCCGGATCAAGCGTTGATATCAATTACAGTCCGTTTGGAAAAGAGAGTGCCCGGACCGGCAAGACATTTGAAATAGACTATCAAATCTCTAACGTTACTGATTTCTCAAAACCGGTTATCACAGTCTCTACTCCTGCAGGAGATTTATTTGTCGGATTGAATATTTATCCAGACAACGTGATTATGTACTCACAGTCTCTAAAAGATAAGGATGTACAAAGTCTTCACACCTTTGAAGAGAAGCGGACCCGGCTGACACTTACAATCATGCCGGATGCTTATGGAAATAGTGGATTTAATCTCTGCATTCTCTATATAAACGGAATTAAGAACCGTGAGTTTACTTATGAGAATAATGATTATTTTGCTCATAACGGAACGATTGTCATAGGCTCTGATAATGCGGATGTAGATGTATACGGTATTCGTGAATATGATTCGGCATTAACCTCGCAAGGTGTACAAACGAACTATGTCAATTGGCTTTCTACAGCAGAAGAAAAAAATAGTTTCAAAACAGAGAATGACATCCTTGATACAAACGGTTCTGAAATAGACTTCGATAATACGGTTGACCAATATAATGTCATAGTGTTTGACAATACGATTCCAAGTATGGCTGACCAGACGCAACGTATTGGTACCCTTGACGTTTACTTCTACGACCATCCGGAGTGGAATGTATCTATCAGTGATGTCACTGCAAAAGGACAAGGTACTTCATCTATGAAATACTGGATATGGAATACCCGTTATCAACTAGACAAGAATTTGTCTGTCATTACTCATGCTGATGGAAGTACCAGTAAAAAAGTATGGCAGATGGTACCTTGGATTCCGGCAGGACAGAAATTTACAGCAAAAAAGAATTTTGCCTCTTCCATGCAATCTCATAAAATCGGCGCAGTCAATTCTTACACTGATTTATATAAACAAGTAGGTTTGTCGAACGAAGCAATGCAGAGGGAGGGGTATTCGGATGTACGTGTATCAGTATACGAGCTTCCTTTCTTTTGTTTTGAAAAGTCAATTAATGACGACGGAGAACCTGTATATGTTTTCAAGGGTTTATATACTTTCGGACCGGATAAAGGGGATAAATATACGTTCGGCTATGATACGGACTATTTTCCTGATCTTTTGTCTATCGAAGGTTCTGATAACTCGCCTCTTCTGACTTTGTTTCGTGTTCCGTGGAATACTGATAGCGGGAGAGTCGTATACGATGAGGACAAAGAAGCATGGCAGTATAATGGTGCCAACTCTTTCGGTTTTGGAGCTGGAGATATAGCAAATATAGTCAACTGGATTCCAACCTACAATCACGTTTATCAATGTTCCCCCCGTTTGCTTCCATTCGATGGTACTCCCGATGAACTGAATGATGACCTGGATATATATCGTACGCAGCCTTATGAGTTTTGGATTGCAAAAGTTGGTGATTCGCATCGGTTTGATGTCTATTATTATGAGGCGTCGGTAGGTTTGTTTATACCATCGGACATTGGAGAAGGACCAATTAATCTGGTATCTCAACTGGTAGACAAAGATTATGGACTTGCTTCTGCTGATATTGAGAATAAAACAAATGATAGTCTGAATACCCTTTTTATCAATGCCCGTGTGGCTAAGTTCAGAAAGGAAGCCGCTTTGTACTGGGATATCGATGATTGTTTGTACTTTATGAACAATGTAGAGTTTAATGCTGGAACAGACGAACGAGCAAAGAACACCTATCCGTATAGCTTTGGAATCGAAACTTCAAAATGGAGATGGCGTGTTGATGATGCTGATACTCGTTTTGATACAACCAATCGTGGTTTACCGGATAAAGAGTACAGTGTTGAAACTCATGATTTGGATGAGACCGGGGCGGCTGTATGGAACGGAGAAACAAATAATTTTTTTAACTTGATGGAACTTGCTTTCCCGGAGGAGAAGATAATAAGTATGCGCAAATCTATGGCAGCCATGCAATCGCTCGGAGGTTTAAAGAGTGGAAATGACCTTGAAAAGATATACGCGTTTTACAAAAAGTATTTCTTTGACCAAGCGCAGGAATATTTCCCGTCGGACGGTTATAATGCTGATGCTAAGTATTGTTATGAAAATGGTAAATTAGCTTATAATGCAGGTATTTATTCAAATGATACTGATCCGATTACTCAAAGTTTAGGCGATCATTATCTGGCGGAGCAGAGGTGGATTACTAAGCGTATTTTGTATATGATGTCGAAGTATAACTTCGGACTATTCTCGGCTTCTGGAACCGATACAATTACTGTACGTGCTGCAGGTAACACGATTAAATATCAGTTGACACCCGCAATGGATATGTATCCGGCAATTGCGAACGGTACAAGTATCATACAAGGAAAGAGAACGAAAGCTGGAGAAGTGTGTGAAATGGAAATTGAACTTTCGGGCTCCGGTGATCAGCAGAATGCAATACAGGGAGCATCATATCTGCAGGATATAGGTGATTGGTACAATAAGAATGTAACTGGATCTATGATTATTCAAGGAAGAATGCTAAGGGATATACGACTTGGAAGCAAAAATAATCCGGTTATCATTTCAATATCCTCTTTGACATTATCGAATTGTGTGAGCCTTCAGAGATTGCTATTATCGAATATTACCACTTTGTCCGGTACATTGAACTTAACCGCATGCGAGCACTTGCAAGAAATTTATGCAGACGGTACTTCTTTGGCGCAGATTGTGCTGCCGTCGGGTGGAGGACTTCGTGTAGTTGAATACAGCAGATTTAATCAATACTTGTCATTGTCTAATTATCCTCTTCTTACAGATGATGGAATCGGGATTGACTTGTGCAAGACAGTGATCAGTGACTTTTTCATTGTTGATTGCGCACTGGTTCGACCTATGAAAATTCTTGTTGATATAATGAATGCACAAATGGAACAAGGAGATAACCATGCATTGAAGAGGATTAGAGCCGTTGGCTTTGAAGAGTCATACAATAACTCGTTCATATTAGACAAATTGGTTGACCTGACAAACGGTACTTATAGTGGATTAAGTAGTGAAGGGCTTTCCGGAGAAGATGAATTACCTGTGTTAGATGGAACTCTCAACATCAATGCGAGTGTTTATGGAGATACTGTAGAAGCGCTCAGAGCAATGTTCACAAGACTAACCTTAAATATCAATGGGGAATTTTATGTTCGTTTTGCAGATGATATTGTAACAATGTTATGCGCAGAAAATTGGGGTGACGGTATAGGAACAAGCAAAAGACAAATGGGAAATATTACTGAACTAGGAATTATTTTTGCAGGAACAGGTATCAAATCGTTTAAAGAGTTATCTTTAAGTAAGATTGAATCATTAACAAATGAATTTACAGGTTGTTCGCAACTTAGTTCTATTGCATTTCCTGAGACACTGCGGATATTGAACACAACGGCATTTGCTGGTAGTATGGTTGCATTAGACTTGTCTGATTGCACACATATAACTGATTTACTGATTGATTCAGACGATACTATTGATTTCATGCCATCCGCAAACGATAATCTCGTTAATATTACTTATAATAACGGATCTAGCTGTATACATATGGTGGGTTATTCAAATGCTATTCTTACCATTAATAACGAGTCTGAGATTGTAGATTTTTGGGTAGAAAATTGTAATACTAATAATAATATTCTTTCGAAAATACAGCCATAAAAAATATTCGTACCTAAGAAATATACAGAATCAGGAAATAGAACTTTTTTAAGACTGGAGCAACCACCAAAAGCACTTGTTTCAATTCTTTTGGCTGTAGGCATTATTGTTACTGATTCCAGATTGGTACATCGGTCGAAAGCTCCGTATGGCACCCCAGGCTCACCAGGATACTCTGTACGTGCGTTTGCATTAGTGAAATATTTCAACTCATTAAAAGATGTAATTTCCAAGTTCTCTTTGAACTTAGTATAATAATATAAATAAAAAATAAGAATGAAAAAAGTGAAAATTATGATTGGAGATAATACTCCTAGCTTCCATCTGATAGCTTCAGAAGGTAAAGTTCTACAAAGAATATCTGACAAACAGATTTTTGGGTATGAAATATACTTAGGGTATACCTACTATATTGGTTCTCAAAAGCTACCCGAACCATTGTTAGAGTTGCCGGAGCATTATTGTGAGATCGATGCTCCTGAAGAATATAAAGATATGCTTTATTAGATTTGATTTTGATGGAATATGTTTGAGTACAGTATACTATAGGATATATCCATTAACATCATTAATAACAGAATAAAATTGGATAAATATGGGATTAAATGAATGGCTAGCTCTGATTGGCGCTCTAGGCGGATTAGAAGCAATCAAATGGGTAATAAACTTCTATGTGAACAGGAAAACTAATGCACGTAAGGAAGGTGCGGCTGCTGACAGCATGGAGAATGAAAATGAGCGTAAGCAAATAGCTTGGTTGGAGGAACGTATCGCTCAAAGAGATGCAAAGATTGATACTATCTATGTTGAACTCCGTCAGGAGCAAGCTGCCCATTTAGATGAAATTTACAAAAGACATGGAATTGAATTAAAACAGAAGGAGGCTGAAATGAGGCGTTGTGATATTCGTAAATGTGACAGGCGGCAACCTCCAAGTGGTTATTAATAAAAAAGAATATTGTAACATGAAAATATTGATAGATAACGGGCATGGTGAAAATACTCCTGGCAAATGTTCACCGGATGGGAGATTAAAAGAATGGGCATATACAAGAGAAATAGCTGATAGAGTGGTAGCCGGATTACGTCATAGGGGAGAGGAGGCAGAACGTATTGTGAAGGAGGATGTAGATATACCACTCTCTATACGATGTAGGCGAGTGAACAAAATTTATCAGGAATCTGGAGGAAATGCGATCTTAATTTCTATCCATTGCAATGCAGCAGCTCTTGGTATTGATTGGTTATCTGCGCATGGATGGAGTGTATTTGTTTCGAATAATGCTTCTGCCAATAGTAAATGTTTGGCTACAAGTTTAGCTGAATCTGCTATTATGCAATCTGTTTTTGTCCGTCAGCCAATGCCAGGACAACTGTTTTGGACACAAAATCTCGCCATATGCCGGGATACAATTTGTCCGTCAGTATTAACCGAGAATTTTTTTCAGGATAATAAGGAAGATGTCGAATTCCTTTTATCTCCTGAGGGAAAGCAACAAGTTATACAAATACATATTGATGGGATTCTTAATTATTTGAAAACTATCGAATTATGAGGCATTTAGTATGTATATTGATGCTATCTTTTGTATTGGGAGGATGTTTCTGTTCATGTCGGACTCAATATATCCCGATTGAATCTGTAAAGACAGAATATAATGTTCGTGATAGTATAAGGTATGATAGTATATATCAGCATGATAGTGTATATCTAACGGTAAAAGGAGATACGGTATATCAGTATAAATATAAATATCTGTATAAGTACCAATATGTAAATAAGACAGATACTTTGATAAAGACTGATTCAATACAAGTTCCTTATCCAGTAGAGAAACAACTTGCTAAATGGCAGCAGTTTAAACTGGACTTAGGGGGAATTGCTATGCTGATTATTATAGTAATCGTTTTTATTTTACTAGGAAGGACTGTGCATAGATTGAAAATATGAAGGGATAGTGTCGAATATATGGTAGTAAAGTTGATGCGCGTGAACTCGGCTATTTCTCTTAATGTGGATATAGCCGAGTATGTGCAGATTGTATATCATCTGCGTATTGGTTATATATCCTATAAATAAATGAATTTATTTTCTTCTCTCGCCTTTATTATCAACTATTTTGTACCTTTGCCTGTATAGAGCAAAAAATATTGAGATTATGGCAAAAATAACGATTCCTTATGCAGTATCCGATTTTGTAGAGATGCGAGAGCGTGGCTTTTATTATGTTGATAAGACAAGGTACATTTCAGGTCTTGAGGATTATAAAGCTCCTGTATTCCTACGTCCTCGCCGTTTTGGGAAGAGCTTGCTGATTTCTATGCTAGCCTGTTATTACGATCGTACTAAAGCACATCGTTTCGAAGAACTGTTTGGAAACACTTGGATTGGTAGTCATCCCACATCAGAACACAACCGTTATATGATTATCCGCTATGATTTTTCGGCTATGGTAATGGCGGACAATATACAAGGTTTGACACAGAATTTTAATGATTTGAACTGTGGTCCTGTAGAAGTCATGGTAGAACATAACCGTGATTTGTTCGGGGATTTTCAGTTTGTCAATCGGGGGGATGCCGCAAAAATGCTCGAAGAGGCTCTTACTTATATTCGTTCTCATGAATTGCCAAAAGTCTATATTCTGATTGATGAATATGACAACTTCACCAATCAACTCCTTACAGCTTACAATGATCCGCTCTATGAGGAAGTTACTACTGCCGATAGCTTTCTCCGCACTTTTTTTAAAGTAATAAAGAAAGGTATTGGTGAAGGGAGCATTCGCACTTGTTTTTGCACAGGTGTGCTACCTGTTACTATGGACGATCTGACCAGTGGATATAATATTGCCGAAATACTCACGCTGGAACCGAACTTCCTGAATATGCTCGGCTTTACGTATGAAGAAACAGAAACTTATTTGCGCTATGTGCTTGATAAATATGCTGCTGGACAAGATCGTTATGATGAAATCTGGCAACTCATAGTGAGTAACTACGATGGTTACCGTTTCCGTCCTAATGGGGAACGCCTTTTTAATTCTACCATCCTTACTTATTTTTTCAAAAAGTTCGCTGCTAATGCCGGTAGCATTCCGGATGAGCTGGTTGACGAGAATTTACGTACAGACATTAACTGGATACGTCGTCTTACTTTATCGTTGGATAATGCTAAAAAGATGCTGGACGCATTAGTTATTGACGATGAATTACCATACAATGTAGCTGATCTTTCCAGTAAATTCAATAAGAGAAAGTTCTTTAATAAGGAATTTTATCCGGTGAGCTTGTTCTATTTGGGGATGACAACGCTTAAAGATAACTATGTGACGACATTGCCTAATATGACGATGCGCAGCGTCTATATGGATTATTATAATCAGTTAAATCAAATAGAGGGAAATGCACAGCGTTATGTTCCTGTATACCGGAAATATGATGCTGACCGTCGTTTGGAACCATTGGTGCAGAATTATTTTGAACAATATTTAGGACAATTCCTGGCACAGGTATTCGACAAAATAAATGAGAATTTTATTCGTTGTTCTTTTTATGAACTTGTTTCCCGTTATTTGAGCAGCTGTTATACGTTTGCTATCGAACAGAACAACTCTGCCGGACGTTCGGATTTTGAAATGGCAGGAATTCCCGGTACGGATTACTATACGGATGATAGAGTAGTGGAGTTCAAGTACTATCGGGGTAAGGATGCTGAGAGAATGTTATCTCTTAGTGAACCGCTTCCTGAGCACGTGGAGCAGGTAAAAGGCTATGCTGAGGATACAAAAAGGAAATTTCCTAATTACAATGTGCGAACTTATGTGGTGTATATCTGCTCTAACAAAGGGTGGAAATGTTGGGAGGTATATTAAAATAAAATAAGAAAAAACAGTAGACTCAAGCAATAAAGCGTGAACCTACTGTTTCCTTTTTCTGTATTTACTTCTATTTACTATAAGACGCCTTTACAAAAGGAGCATCCAGCAAATAGTCCAGACTCTTCTTGACACTTTCCTCTACAGGACAACTGTACCCTTCTATTTCAGCAACAATATGCTTTACGCCGGCAACCTTTGCATTTCTGAAGATAGCATCGAATCCGACCATACCACTATCTCCGATTTCTTTGTCATCTTTGATATGAAGCACGGTGAAACGTCCCGGATACTTGTTGAAATAGTCCACAGGACTGTGCTGCCCTCTGACAATCCAATATACATCCATCTGAAAAAAGACATACTCAGGATTGGTATTCTCAATCATATAGTCCAACATAACCGCTTGATTTTCTACTTTCTGAAATTCATGCGCATGATTATGATATCCGAATTTCATACCGTTCTGCTGGCATCTTTTGCCTATTTCATTGAAATAGTCGCAATACATCTTCATCTCTTTCATTGTTTTAGGAACACCGATTCCCGGATTTACGATGTATTTCATGCCTGCTGCTTTATGAGCGGCAATGCTTTGATCCCACCATTTCAGTGACTCGGAGAAATCTCCGGAAGCCACTTCCTTGTCCGACAATCCTCTGGAACAATGTGAAGACAGTACTTTCATACCAGCCTTTTCGACAGCA
>OKZW01000165.1_pt1 | contig 10340 bp, 7 predicted proteins | sample 1608391 | NCBI WGS metagenome assembly OKZW01 (sample SAMN02674795, study PRJEB24791) | human gut metagenome, SKBSTL041 | isolation source: stool | host: Homo sapiens | place: USA
ATGGCTGATGATCGCAAACGTCCGGCGGCGCTCGATTTCTTCACGATTTGTCATATAAGTTTCGTTCTCCTGAGATGCGGCCCTGAGAAGGGCCGGGTGGATGTATCAGCAAGCAATAGGGGCTGTTTACATTGGAAACTCTCCTATAAAATTACATACAACGCTTATTTTAGCAGAAAATACACATGGATGCAAGAGTTTTTGCTATTTTTTCAGAACAAGGCAGGGCAGGGGCGCTGTATCGGCCCAGTTGGCGAAATCGCACACCAGTACGGTATATTTTTCCAGAGGGAGGGCGCGCAGCCAGCCGAGGATGCTCTGTTTTTCGCCGGTGCCGATGACCCGGCCGCTGTAGAGGATGGCACTGAGCACGCCGCCCGGGCGCAGGGCCGCAAGGGCTGCTTCCAGCGCGGGGATGCTGCTCTCGGCGGTGGAGAAGACCCTGTGGTCGGCCCCGGGCAGCCAGCCGAAGTTGAACATCACGATGTCCGCTGTGCCGGGCCGGACATGGTGCAGAAGGTTTGCGTGGCTGTCGCAGAATAGCTCCGCGGCGAGGCCCTGCGTTTCGAGCCGGGCACGGGTGGAAGCGATGGCCTCGGGCTGGATGTCGAAGCCCAGCACCCGCCCCTCCGGGCCGACGAGGCGGCAGAGGAAGGCCGTGTCACCGCCGTTGCCGCAGGTGGCGTCGATGCACAGGGCGGCATGGGGCAGGTGGGCTGCAAGATAGTCCTGTACCAAGCGCACTGCCGTCAGGTCGGGGGTGCGGCGGCGGCAGAGCCGCCCGCCCTCGGGGACGAAGCCGAATTTTTTCCAGAACAGCCCCTCGCCCTCGTCGGCAGGCAGCGGCGCAGTGAAGACCGTGGCGGCCTCCCGGTCATAGCCGCCGAAGCGGCGCAAGATCTCTTTCAGTAAATAGGAGCCATAGCCCTTCCGCCGCCACTGGGGCAGGACGGACAGGGAGGTGATGTCCGCGCCCTTGGGGGCGGGGGTGACGCTGCACTGGCCGATGACGTCGGACTCTTTATAAAGGGCGAAGCCGCCCGCAGTCACAGAAAGCTTCATGGATGTCTCCTTGGACCTTATTTCACACATTCTTCACGGGGGAAACGATTGATTTTCACAATTAGCAGATAGAATAAAATCGTGCCAGAGGGGAGCGGCAGAATGCTCCCTCCCGACCGAAGCTGTTTCCATGGCCGGTACGTTCCGGCGGGGACAGCTTCCCGATCCCTTCGAAAGGAAGTAATCACAATGGATGAAAATAAATGGGAATATGACTATTCCTCTTCCAATAATTCCGCCGGGGATACCGGCTATCCCAATGTGGGTTCCAGCGGCATGAACACCGCCAACACCGCTTCCAGCTTCAGCGAGAGCACGGGTGCTTCCGGCGGCGCGACGCCGCCCCCTGCCCAGCCGCAGAACGCTGCTCCCGCAGCTCCGAAAAAGCCGAAAAAGAACGCCGGTAAGGCCGCAAAGAGCATCGTCGCTCTGGTGCTGGCCGCAGCGATGGGCTTTATGGGCGGCTTTGTGGGCGCACGCTTCGGCGGCGGCAGCAAGGTCGTCATCCAGCAGGTGGAGCGCTCGGGCAGCTCTGCGGCAGACTCGGAGAGCGCCGCAGGGGGCACCTCCGTTTCCAGCGGCATGACCACCGCACAGGTGGCCAAGACCGTCAGCCCCAGCGTCGTTGTCATCACCACCGAGCAGGTGGTCTACTCCCAGTGGTCGTGGTACGGCCAGAGTCAGGTGGAGAGCGGCGCCGGCAGCGGCGTCATCATCAGCTCGGACGGCTACATCCTCACCTGTGACCACGTCGTGTCGGGTGCCTCCAACATCACCGTCACCATCGGCGACAAGGACTATCCCGCCACCATCATCGGTGAGGACTCCACCAGCGACATCGCAGTCATCAAGATCGAGGCCGACGGCCTGACCCCCGCCATCGTGGGCGACAGCGACAAGCTGGCCGTGGGCGACAATGTGCTGGCTGTAGGCAACCCGCTGGGTGAGCTGGGCGGCACCGTCACCAGCGGCATCGTCAGCGCCCTGAACCGCAGCGTCTCCATCCAAAGCTCCAGCGCCGTCAACACCATGTCCCTCATCCAGATGGATGCTTCTGTCAGCCCCGGCAACTCCGGCGGCGGCCTGTTCAATATGAACGGCGAGCTGGTGGGCATCGTCAACGCAAAGTCCTCCAGCTCCGACGCTGAGGGTCTGGGCTTCGCCATCCCCATCAACGACGCCATCAAGGTGGCGCAGGATCTGCTGGAGAATGGCTATGTCACCGGACGCCCCTATATGGGCATCACCTATCTGGCTGTGACCGACGCCCAGACGGCAGCGCAGCTGGGCGTCAACGCCTACGGCATCTATGTCGTGGATGTCGTCTCCGGCGGCCCTGCCGATCAGGCAGGCCTCAAGGCCGGTGACCGCATCATCAGCATCGACAACACCGAGGTGGCCCAAAAGACCGACCTCGGCACCCTGATGCAGGAGCACTCCGCCGGGGACACTCTCTCCATCACCATCGCCCGCGATGGCCAGATGCAGACGGTGAGCCTGACGCTGGGCGAAAAGAACGCCTCCAACAGCGGCAGCGCCAGCACCAACGGCGCAGCCCGTCAGGAGACGCCCAGTGAGTCTGCACCCCAGCAGGACCCGCAGGGTTAAAAGTCAAGACATCCCCCAGAAGTTCCTTTCTTCTTGTTGGGCGGCTCGCCGTGTGATGCGGCGGGCCGCTTTTTTGTCATACGCGCCCGAAGATGGTGGCGCTGCACGGGAGGAGCGTCACCTCGCCGCCGCAGACCCGGCTGGGGCTTTTCCAGAGAGCAGAGGAAACGCCGTCGCTCAGCAGCTTCCACTGGCCCTCCGGCAGGCTGACCCGCTTTTCCTCCCCGGTGGGGTTATAAAAAACGCAGAGCGCCCGCCATTCGGCACCGTCGCCGGGGGCGGCGGGCAGCGTCCAGCCCACGAGGGGCTGCTCCAGCGAGAAAAAGCGGATGGCCGCCGGGCTGGCGGCGTCCGGGGCGCTCAGGCGGGGGAACCGCGCCCGCAGGCCCAGAAGCCCCCGGTAATAGTCCACGAGGCCGTGGAACTGCGCCGCCCGCTTCCAGTCCAGACGGTTGAGGGCGGGGGAGGAGCGGTAGCTGTTGCTCTGTCCCTTTTTGGTGCGGGCGAACTCCTCGCCGGCTAGCAGGAAGGGCATCCCCATGCAGGTGAGGTAGATGCCCGCCGCCAGCCGGTTCTGGGCCAGTGCCGCCGAGTCGGCGGCGGTGTACTCGGGCCGGGCATACCGCACCAGAAGCAGCTTGTCCCAGAGGGTAAAGTTGTCGTGGGCGGACACATAGCTGACGATCTGGGCGGGCGAGTGGGCGGGCAGCTTATCGCTGCGGCACCACGCGGCTACCGCGCCGCCGATGTCCCAGAAGCTGCCCGGCCTGCCCTCCACATAGCCCGGCTCCCGGGCGTCGAAGCAGCCGCCCTTGATGACGTCGCGGGTGTTGTCGCAGAAGATGCCGATGCGGTCGGAGAGCATGGCGAGGTTGGCTTTGTTGGCCTCGTAGCGGTGGAGATGGCTCCCGCCGCCCTGCCACGGCTCGCCGTACATCAGGATGTTCCGGCCTCCGGGCAGGGCGTCCAGCGCGGCCCGCAGCTCGTTCATGGTGTCCACATCGTAGAGGCCCATGAGGTCGAAGCGGAAGCCGTCGATGTGGTATTCCTGCGCCCAGTAGAGCACCGAGTCGATGAGGTATTTCCGGGCCATGGGCCGCTCGCTGGCAAACTCGTTGCCGCAGCCGCTGCCGTTGGAGAAGCTGCCGTCCGGGTTCTGCCGGAAGAAATAGTAGGGCACGGTGCTGTTCAGCGGGTTTTCGTTGCGGTACATATGGTTATACACCACATCCATGACGACGCCGATGCCCGCCGCGTGGAGGGCGGCGATCATCTCCTTGCACTCCCGCACCCGTACTTCGCCCTTGGAGGGGTCGGTGGAGTAGCTGCCCTCGGGGACGTTGTAGTTGGTGGGGTCATAGCCCCAGTTGTACTGCCGGGTGAGGGGGCGGCTCTCGTCCACGCTGCCGAAGTCGAAAATGGGCATCAGCTGGACATAGCCCACCCCCAGCCGTTTGAGGTAGTCGAGGCAGGTGGGGAAGGTGCCCGCCGAAGAGAGGGTCGTGCCCTTCTGGGTAAAGGCCATGAACTTGCCCCGCCACCCGGTCCGCACGCCGGAGGCCGGGTCTTGGGAGAAGTCGCGGACACTGACCTCCCACACGGTCCGGCGGGAGGCCGGGATGGCCGGGCGGTGGTCGTGGCTCCAGTCGGGCGGGTCGATGCGGGGGGCGTCGAGGATCATGCTGCGCAGACCGTTGACGCCCGCCGTCCGGGCGTAGGGGTCGCCCGTCTCGTGCTGCGTGCCCTCCACCTCCACGGTAAAGGTATAGTAGCGCCCGTGCTGGTCGCCGGGCAGGTAGACTGACCACAGCCCCTGCCCCTGTGGTTCCAGCGGCAGGCTGCCCATGCAGGCTCCGCCGTCGCCCCGGCGGTAGAGGTTGACCGAGACGCTCTGCGCCGTGGGCGCCCAGAGCCGCAGCCGGGTGCCCGAGGGGTTGTATTCCGGCCCCAGCGGGCCGCTGTAATTGGTCTGCCGTGCAAAGGCGCTGCTCTCGAACAGCGTTTTCCACTCTGCGGGCGTTTTCATTCTACTCCATTCCCTTCTCATGAATCAGATGATATAAAATTAGTGTACCCGCCCGGCTGCGGATTTTCAAGACTTTTCTTGCAAAAGGGGGCAAAGTACACTATACTGGAAAAAACGCAGGACGGAGGCAGGCGCAATGGGATACACCGACGATTGGGAGAGCTTGATGAACGGAGTGTTCGGCCCGGGAGGAAAGCTGCGCTATGATGTGCAGAAGCCGCCGGAGAAAACCGGCCTGCCCGACCTCAACGCGGCTCTTCTTGAGCAGCAGAAAAAACTCGATGAGATGCTCAAAAAGCAGAACGCCGCGCTGCGGGGCGGCACGGCGCAGGAGACGCTTGCCCAGAGCCGGAAGATGCTGGAGGAGATGGAGGCCGACGGCCTGCTGGCCAAGGGCACGGCAGAGGTGGGGCAGGAGCATCTGGGCAGCTTTGAGGGGCTGGCCGCTGAGGTGAAAAAGACGGTGCTGGGGCAGGACGCCTTCGTGGACGGGGTCGTGCGGGCCATGCGCCGCCCCTTTGTGCTGGGGACAGAGCCGCCGACGGCCCGGAACGTCATCCTCCTCTGCGGTGCACCGGGCACGGGGCGGCACTTCACCCTCACCGAGACGGCCCGCTGCATGGCCGCGCGGGGGCTTCTGAGGAGCGACAAGCTGGCCGTCATGGACCTTGCCCTCTACCCCGGCTCCGGGGCCGAGAAGCTCTTTTTGCAGGACCTGTACGCCGCCCTCCACGCGCCGGGCGAGATCCTGGTCTTTGAGCACTACGAGAGCTGCTGCCCGGGCTTTTTGAAGACGCTGGCAGACCTGGCCGTCAAGGGCAGTGCGCCCCTGTCCAGCCGGTATCTCGTCAACAAGGAGGGCATTCTGGTGGACGCCGGCACCGCCCTTGCCCCCGGGGCGGTGAGCCGCATCACCCCCTGCGGCAAGTACCTCGTCTTCTTCTCCCGGAAGGGCCGGGCGGCGCTGGCCGACAGGTTCGGTGCGCCCTTCGTCTCGGCGCTGGGCGACGTCTGCGAGACGGCCCCCTTTGCCCGGGAGGACCTCGCCGCGCTGGCGGCCCAGCAGCTCAACGCACTGGCCGCGAAGGTGAAAGCCCGCCTCGGGCTGACTCTCGCGGCAGGGGCGGACGTGCGGGACTATGTGGCCGACCAGTGCAGCCCGCAGCAGGGCGTGGCGGGGCTGACCGCCTGCTGTGACCGGATGTTCCGCGCCCTCAGCGAGTATTGTTTGCAAACCGACGCGGCCCTCACCGGCACGGTGTCCCTGACTGCCCGGGAGGGGGGCATCGACTTCGCCCTCAACGGCGGCGAAGCGCAGAAGCTTTTCGACCTGCTGCCCGCCGCCTACACCGGCGCGGTGGAGGAGATCAAAAAAGAGCTGAACAGCCTCGTAGGCCTCGGGCCGGTGAAGGAATACGTCTTCGGCCTCGCCGACAACCTCGAGGTGCAGCAGCGCCGGGCGGCGGCGGGACGCAAGACCGCCAGCCTCTCGATGCACATGATCTTCACCGGCAACCCCGGCACCGGCAAGACCACCATCGCCCGGCTGGTGGCAAAGTACCTCAAAGCCATCGGTGCCCTCAGGGGCGGGCAGCTGGTGGAGGTGAGCCGGGGCGACCTCGTGGGCCGGTACACCGGCCACACCGCCCCCCTGACCAACAGCGTCATCGAGAGCGCGCTGGGCGGCGTCCTCTTCATCGACGAGGCCTACAGCCTCTACCGGGGCGAGCAGGACAGCTTCGGGCTCGAGGCCATCGACACGCTGGTGAAGGGGATGGAGGACCATCGGGACGAGCTGGTGGTCATCCTCGCGGGCTATACGCGGGAGATGGAACACTTCCTCACCGCCAACAGCGGCCTTGCCAGCCGCTTCCCGAACCGGATCGAGTTCCCGGACTACACTGCCGCCGAGCTGCTGGACATCACACACCGGCTGGCCGAGGGCAGGGGCTACCAGCTGGACGAGAGCTGCAATGCGCCGCTTCTGGGCTACTACCAGCACCGTCAGGCGCAGGACGCCCGCACGGCGGGCAACGGACGCCTCGCCCGCAACACGCTGGAAAAGGCCATCTTCCACCAGAGCCGCCGCCTCGTGGCCGAGCCAGCCGCCGCGCTGGACGTCATCCTGCCCGGCGATCTGGAGCTGGAAGAGGAATAAGAAAATACCGCAAAAGACCCCGGGCCGACGGCCCGGGGTTTTTTGCGTCTGAGGATTGACAAAACACGTGGGGGGGGGGTAAAATATGGAAAAACGGGGAGACCCGGAATCATGGAGGAGTTGCAATGAAGATGGCAAAAAAATTAGTCGCTGTTCTGCTGGCCGGTGTGCTGGCACTGTCCGTTCTGACGGCCTGTTCCGGTAGTGCAGGGCCGCTGACGAAGGATAACGTCACGGATTATATCATCGACTACTACAAGGCGAATGGCTACCAAGCAGAAGAGGAAAAGTCCATGGAGCCGGCAGCACAGGCTGTACTGGCTTATGTAAACTCTCAGATTGGCAAGAGCGAATATAACGGCATGGCGCTTCGAGAGGCATTCTCGGCTATTATCGAGAATGCGGACGAAAATACTCGGAAAGGGTGGATGAGTAGCGTCACGCCGAAGGAAGGCTATTTCTACTGTGTCAGCTGTGCATCTGTGAATGAGACGTATCGGACTGACCTTTTCAATCAGGGCAAAACAGCTTTGATTGCAGCGGTATTGGCGAGCGATCAGTGCGGGATTCGCAGCTATATTTGGGAACAGGCTCCGGAAAGATGGCCGAGCGATGCCGGTGTATGCGTCATTGAGGGTGTCATCGGCGGCAAAGAGTGCATGGTGTCGATGCTCCGGATTCCCAGCAGAGTTGTCGCTCATTATCCGAATAAGGGTGACGATAACGCCTCTGGCGACCCCTCTTCTGACGCGACCACAGAATAAACCCCAAAACAACAGCAGAGCCTCGGGCCATCGGCCCGAGGCTCTGCCTTTTTCATTTCACGCTTTCTCCATCCGGAGCAGATAATAGAGCACCTCCACGAGGATGTTCGGCGAGAGGAGAGATGCCGCGTGGCTGCCCTCGATGAGCCGCTGTTCGCGGTTGGAGGCGGTCATCACATAGTCGGACAGATGGGCCAGCGGGCTGTGGCTGTCGCAGGTGATGAGCAGCACCGGCGCACCCCTCACCTTGGCGGCAGAGATCACCTCTTCCAGCCCGGCATCCCGCCCGGAGGTGGAGAACGCCATGAGGAGGTCCTTCGGGGTCAGCGTCTGCGCAAAAGCCAGCGTCTTTTCGTGGAGGGCGCTGGCGACGCACCGCTTGCCCAGATGACTGAACCGGATGGATGCATCCAGCGCCACCGGAAGGCTTCTGCCCTCAGACACCACCTCGATGACCTCGCAGCTGCGCAGCAGCGAGAGCACCCGCCGCAGCTGCCGGGTGTCGATGGCCTGAATGGTGGCCCGCAGCTCCTCTTCCCGGTTGGCCTGAATGTCCAGCAGGGCCTGACGCAGCTCGTCCTGCCCTTCCTCCCGGGTACGCCGGGCGGTCTCCTGCTGCTCCATGGCATCCCGCGCCAGCGCCAGCTGGAATTTGCGGTAGTTCTCGAAGCCCAGCTTGTGGCACAGCCGGGTGATGGTGGCCTCGGACGAACAGCTCAGCCGGGCCAGTTCTGCTGACGTACACATCGACGCCCGCTTTACATCTGCAAGAATGCAGTCCGCAATACGCCGCTCGGCGCTGTAAAGCTGGATGCCGGAACAGAGCAGAGTTACTACGCTTCCGGGGGCTTCGCACATAAGTGATCCCTCCTTGCATTATGCGCAAGACACAATTCCGCCTAGACTTCTTTCTAAGATTGTAGCAGTTTTAACTAAGAAAATCAATTCAATTTCCAATAAAATTTTTATATGGCGGAGATGGACTTTTTATGACCGCTTTTGTATTCCATACGGTTTTGTTGAAAACGGACGCAAAAACGCCCCTCCGCAGGGGGCGGAGGGGCGTCGGGAAACAAATATTCAGCGCAGCTTAGTGCAGAATGGCAGCTCAGCAGCCTTCCTTCTCGGCCAGCTTGCGGCCCATCAGCACGCCCATGACGGAGGCCATCATCAGGCCGCGGGTCCAGCCGGAGGAGTCGCCGAGGCAGTGCAGGCCCTTGATGTTGGTGTCGAGGTTTGCGTCCATCTTGACCTTGTTGGAGTAGAACTTCAGCTCGGGGCTGTACAGCAGGGTCTCGTTGGCGGCAAAGCCGGGCACGACCATGTCCAGCATCTTGATGAACTCGATGATGTTGGTCATGGCGCGGTAGGGCATGGCGGCGGTGATGTCGCCGGCCACGGCGTCCTTCAGGGTGGGCTTGACGTTGGACTGGGCCAGCTCCTTCGCCCAGGTGCGCTTGCCGTCGAGGATGTCGCCGTAGCGCTGCACCATGATGTGGCCTGCGCCCAACATGTTGGTCAGCTCGCCCACCTTCTGGGCGTAGGCAATGGGCTGGTTGAACGGCTCGGTAAAGTTGTGGGAGACCAGAATCGCAAGGTTGGTGTTCTCGCTCTTTTTCTCCTTGAAGCTGTGGCCGTTGACCACGGCAAGGTCGTTGTCGTAGTTTTCCTGCGCCACAAAGCCGCCGGGGTTCTGGCAGAAGGTGCGCACCTTGTTCTTCCAGGGCTTGGGGTAGCCAATGAGCTTGGACTCATACAGCACCTTGTTCACCTTTTCCATGACCTCGTTGCGGCACTCGACGCGGACGCCGATGTCCACGGTGCCGGGCTTGTGGGCGATGTGGTGCTCGGCGCAGATCTTTTCGAGCCAGTCGGCGCCGCGGCGGCCGGTGCCGATGACCACGGTGTCGCCGTAGACGGCCCGGGGTTCGCCGCTGCCCTGACGCAGCAGCACGCCCTTGCACTCCTCGTTCTCGAGGATGATGTTCTCGCACTCGGTGGAGAAGAGCATCTCCACGCCGTTGTCGGCCAGATAGTTCTGGATGGCGAGGTAAAGCTCCTGTGCCTTCTCGGTGCCGAGGTGGCGGATGGGGCAGTCCACCAGCTTCAGACCGGCGTGGATGGCGTTCTTGCGGATCTCCTTGATGTCCTCGCCGGTGTAGATGCCCTCGACGTGGGGGTCTGCGCCGAACTCGAGGTAAATCTTGTCAGTGTAGTCGATCAGCTCCTGCGCGAACTCCTCGCCGATGAGGCTGGGCAGATCGCCGCCGACCTCATAGGAGAGGCTCAGCTTGCCGTCGGAGAATGCGCCTGCGCCGGAGAAGCCGGTGGTGATGGCGCAGGTGGGGCGGCAGTTGACGCAGTGGCCAAGCTCTGCCTTGGGGCAGTGGCGCTTTTCCACCGGCTTGCCTTTTTCCACCAGCAGGATGTGCTTCTTGCTGCCGCGGCGCAGCAGCTCCACGGCGGTGAAGATACCGGCCGGGCCGGCACCAACGATGATGAGATCGTACTTTTCCATAGCTCTCTTTTTATCCTTTTGTGTTGATTGGTAAAAAACCTCTCAGTCGCCTTCGGCGACAGCTCCCCTACCGAGGGGAGCCTTTGGCAAAGAGGTCAGGCTTACAGTTTATACGGGAAACGCAGCGGAATGCCAAGGCCTCTCCTCGATAGGCAACGGCGACGACCGCCGCCAGTGGCGGAAACAGGGAATCGCTGTTGGGGC
>OKZW01000173.1_pt1 | contig 10229 bp, 10 predicted proteins | sample 1608391 | NCBI WGS metagenome assembly OKZW01 (sample SAMN02674795, study PRJEB24791) | human gut metagenome, SKBSTL041 | isolation source: stool | host: Homo sapiens | place: USA
CCGCATACTTTACATTGAATGTATAGAAACTTCCGCTTTCGGTTATCACGGACATGTTGGTCTCCTCACGGAAATTCTTTACGGTAGCCTTTACACGAATGACATTTTCCGCACCGTCCGCCTTGCCTGCAATGAGGTTCAGCGATCCGAGGTCCACATAACGCACCGAAGACGGGAAGATGATATGCGTGGTCTTGTCGTAAGTCACTTCCAGACCGTACGGCGGTATCATCCGGTCGAAAGTGAGTTTTCGGGTCAGCCCGTGATAGAGGTCCCCGTCTTCCTCTTTTTGGGGATACACTTCCTTGACCGGTGTGATTCCTTTGTTTACTACCGCTGCGCTGTCGGTTTCAGTCTGGGCAAAGGCGCCCATGGTGCCCCATGCAAGGGCAAGCATTACAAATAACTTTTTCATGTTGATTGAATTTTAATGGGTTGTCATTGATTGTCATTCTGATAAAGCATCAGGGTGTAACCGGATTTGAGATGCACCTTCTCTTCACGCATCTTCCGGGAGATGTACTGTGAAACACCCTGTATGGCACCCTTCCCGAGTTCGGAAAGTAGCTGGTCGCCTGCCGACTGGTTGGTGATGGAGATGCTCGTGCCGAGATTCTGCCCCAGATTGGCGGCAACCTCCCTGACGGCGTTAGCCTCCATTGACCCCGGAATGAAGATGCCGCCCTGTCCGTCATTGTCATACACGGCAAGTTCCACGGGGATGATGGTACCGCCATATTCCACCTGAAGGATATTGACGTGAAGCCTTTCACCCTGTATGCGCCCTTCTCCGGTAAGCAGGGAGTTTTTGGGCAGGATATGCTTCCCTACACGCATTGGCTCCAGCAGTCTCATCCTCACTCCCTGACCGCTGATGACGGTCTGGTCCCCGTGGATGCAGGCCCGGATGGTATTCCTCACGTTTCTCTCTTCTTTATTACCGATTGGCGTGTGGAATCTTTCCGGTTGTGCCATTCCCGTAAGCTGTATAGAATCACTGACCGGTTGCGGCAACGATGATACCACCGGTGTGGAAACCAGTCCCACGGGAACGGCTTTCGCCTTTCCGTTCCGCCCGGGACTTTCATTATCGGAACGGCTGTCCGTATTCACACTGCCATTGCCCGGCATATACCTGGCCGCAAGCTCATAGGATTTTTCCAGGAGAGCTACCTGCTCCTCGTAACCCGGCTGCGCGTTCTGTGCGGCGACCGCCTGCTTGAGTTGTTCCACCTCGGCTTTCAACGCCTCCTTCTCCGGATCTTCCTGCGGTGACTCGTAAAAGTTGCCGAGCGTCCTGTTGATGTCATTGTAGGCGGAGACGGATGAAGAACAGGCTTCATTCCTTCTGTCACCTTCACGAGAACTGCCATCCTTGGCATCCGCATCCGGTGACAATTCCACGACAGTCCCGGAGTTCCCGTCTGCCATCCCGGAGAAATCCTCCAGCGTACGCAGTTTTTCCGTCTGTTTGCGTTTCATGTCAGCCTGCTCATAGGCGGCAATCTTGTCCCCTTCTATGCCCGCTCCCCTCGGATCGGGAAGCTCGGTGTTGAATCCCGCATTTTTTTCCTCTTTCCTTTTTTCCTCTTCGGACGGTGCGAAAATGAGCCACATCGCCCCGAGGAACAGGAGGAACATCCCGGCAAAAACCAGGTATTTCCTGATTTCCAGCCTCTGTTTCAATTTATTGACGTCATTACTCATTTTCTTTCTGATTGAATCGGTTAAAAAACTCTTCCATTTCCTGCACCCTTTTATCCGGGAGTGTATCGGCAGGAACGACATCCGGAATTTCTATCGGGGGTATCTCTATGATTTCCGGCCGTACATCCTCCCGTCCGATGTCATGGATGGCACGGAAAATCATATAGAAATTTCCGATGGCAAACAGGGCAGCCAGCACGACAATTGCCGGCACTCTCTTTTCCGGGCTAAGCCCGGAACACAGCTTCCGCAGCTTTTCTTCCACGGATTCCTTGATTTTTACAAACATCTTTTTCATACATTCTGAATTTTAACGGTCATACACTCTTATATCCCTGTTCTCCACCACACGGAAGGCTTCGAGGATGAAGCCGTGCGGATTATTGTCGCTGCGGGTGGAGTTCAGCAGCCTGCCACGCGTGACGAGGCTGCGCTCGGTCACGCTCTTCTCCCTGATAATGGAGAGTTTCGCGTAGGTCACGACCTCATACGGATAGGTATGGAAATCGCACTTGACGCTGTCAATCCCTACACGCTGGTTCACGTTACCGGAAATTATCCGGTTGTAATATCCCTGCTCTGCCAGATCCACATAATGGGCATAGGCGGAACGGTCACTGAGGAACATGGCCCTCCGGATATTGCCTTCAATCGCATTCTTGTCAGGCGAGAGCGTAAAGAACAGTTCGTGGAACCGTCTGACATGCTCCCTTGCCTCTACCGGGCGGTTCTGCTCCAGGTCTTGTGAAAGGGCCAGCATCAGTGACTTGCCTTCATCCAGCACATAGATCTTCTCCCGTTGCGCTTCCGCGAAACTGTAAGCCTTCCATACGGAAAATCCCACAAGCAGGGTGCATACACACAGATAGACGATTCCGAACAGACGCAGGTGTCGGAAGCTGCTCTCGATATTTTTCAATGATTTGAATTCCATTCTGTAAATGTTTTATACTGTTATTACTTGATAAGCCTGCCGGCAATGTTTCCCACCGCCGCTCCGGCAGTCCCGGCCACCACGGAGCCTGTCTTGGATGCCGCCTGGTTCACGTTCTTTCCATAATTGCCCGCACCGCCTCCGGCCTGCACAATCCAGTTCGATACGGTCGGGATGGTGAAATACCCGATGATGCCGATAATGAGGAAAGTGATGTAAACCCCGTTTGAGCTGTCGGGGATGAAATCCGGGTCGGAAAGCTGTTCGATGTCCCTCTGCAGCATCAATATCTGGATTCTCGCCAGCACGCTGCTGAACAGGTCGCTTACGGGAAGCCACAGGTAGATACTGATGTAGCGGACGAACCACTGGCTGAGAGAAGCCTGGAAACCGTCCCAGCAGGAGATGGCAAAGGAAACGGGACCGAGTATCGAAAGCACGATCAGGAAGAATGTCCTCAGCGTGTCGATGACCAGCGCCGCCGCATTGAACAGGAGTTCCAGCAGTTCGCGGAAGAAATTCTGCACGGCCCTTTTCATGTTGTACATGGCACGGTCCACATACATTCCGCAGGCTTCTATAGCGTCAAACGCGCCCAGCTCGTCCAGCCTGTTGTCAAAAGTCTCCTTGTCGACCAGATAGGCTGTCTCGGGATTCCGTTTCATCGCCTCAGTCTCCAGCTTGTCCTTCTGCGCCCTGTACTCGTTCATGTCAAAGGTCTGCGACTCCAATATGGTATGGGTCCCTTTCACGACGGGCGAGAGGATGCTGTTCAGCGTACCCAGAACGAGTGTCGGAAAGAACATGATACAAAGCCCCAAGGCGAACGGACGCAAAAGCGGAAAGACATCCACAGGCTCGGCACGGGCCAGAGCCTGCCATACACGATACGCCACATAGAAAAGCGCTCCCAAACCGGCAAGGCCTCTTGCCACACCGGTCATCTTTGAGCAGAGCGGCATCATTTCCACATACAGATTCTGTAAAATCTGATGCAGGTTGTCAAAATCTATAGCCAACAATAACATAATGAAAGCGGATTAGGAATAATTACCAATAACGTTCGTTCGGTGAGCCGTAGAGTGCCATCACGCGGTCCAGGTCGTTCCGTTTCTTGGCGCGCAGGTAGGACACCCCGATGTTCTTGTTGGTGTAATACTGTACCAGACTGCGGTTTTGCAACATGTCGTTGTAGCAGCGGTCGATGATATCCATCCTTTCCTTGTCGTTCATGGAAAGCCCGTTCTCGTTGACCACCGTCTTCAAATCGTTCAGCAAATGGGCACTTTCTTCCAGCAGTTTGGTGTATCCCAAAGCAATCGCGCTCAGTTCTTCCGGCGTAAAATACGGGTCGCTGAGCATACGCTCGAAGCTGGTGACATAGATGTCCGTGATATCGCCCACCATCAGGATGGTCTGCTGAACCTTGCGGGCATCCCGGACAAGGTTCTTGACCTTGCGAAGCCCGTCGTAATACTCCTTGCCCTGCTGGTAGATTTTCACGGTTTCCTGAAAACTATTCGCCATATTGGTGGCAGTGGAGGACGTGTGAACGATGTTCTTGGCGGCATTGATGATTCCCTGCGCCAGATTGCCCGGGTCGCTCACTACCCATTGGGCTTTCGCTGTGAGGCTGACAAGGAAACAGCCCATGCACAGCATAAGAATTTTCTTTTTCATGATGTTCCTGTTTTTAATTGTGAATAATTCTGTTAAAAGTCAGATTCCCATTTTCCGTCCTTTGGACGGCGGGTTCCGGAGGATAGGCTTGTGTACCGGTCTCGGACGGTCTACCTCTGCCACTTTTTCTTTCCCGTGTCTGAGGAATGCGAAGAATTCGTCTGCATACGGCCTGCGTCCGGTCATTCTGACGAAACGGGCGTCCAGCTCCCGGTAGGCTTTCTCCGCCTGGCACGAGCGTTCCGTCGCGGAAGCGTTCTTGTCTATGCCGTACTTGGTGAGAAAGTCAGGACTGATATGCAGTATGTCGTGGACGGCATCCGGCGAGGCCGCAATCCGTCCCAAATTCTCCAGTTCCCCATTCAGCTTTTCCAGGTAGAAATCCGGCAGACGGACATCCCCGATGCTTTCCGCTGCCTTTTCCGCATTCCTGCACAGGCGGCTTTCCAATGCCACCCCCTCGTCATATGCCGGTTCCGGTCCGGAACGGTGCAGTCTGTCAAGCCTGTCATAATCATCCGCAAGCCCGTACCTGAGTGCCACATACCGTGAGGGCGGCATAAGATACACAGCCAGGTTGCAGAGTTCCCACACGTCACTCTCTTTCCGATGGAAATCCAGAATCCGTACAGATGACCGTACTTCTTCCGGTGACGGCCGTTCCTGCTTGCTTTCAGGATATACCTTCAAGTAAGCATCCCGCATGAACGTGTGCATGGCGAGCATTCCGTGGACGGAATCGGCTTTTTCGGGATTGACATCCGCAAGCCAGCAACCGTTCTTCTCCATGAAATACGTGTTTTTCAATGCCGTCATCAATTCTGACCTGTCCGTTTCCACCGTTTTTTCCGGTGTCGGGAACAGGTGCGAGTTTGACAACAGGCAGGCAACTTGGGTAATCACATCCTCGGACTTCCTGTACCGCCTGACCAGTTCCGTCAGCTTCCGGTACTCCTTTTCCCGGACGAACTTTCTTATCTGTTTCATCACTTCCGTCAACTCCTTGAGGCGTGGCTCGTCCAGATAGCGGCGTTGCTGTTCTTTTATCCATTCTTCCATTCCCATGATTCATGATTGTTTTTCGGTTTCCATATGATTTCAATCCCTATCACTTGTTTCGCTTGCTTTCTGCCAACTGCTTGATGGCAAGTTCGATGTTGCCACCGATTCTTTCCGTAAGCCGCATAAGTTCAAGTTTCTCGGTTTCTTCAGTAGTGTAGCATATGTACTCCTCAAGTGAGACTTCCGTGGCATAGACCGCCGACTGCGTACCGCCCAGACCAATCCAGACTTCCTTGTACTTTCTGGACGGATTGTTCGCCATATTGATGGAAAGTATCTGTGCCCGCTCCTTGTCGGTCAGACCGAGCAACGCTTGGATCTCATCGAACTTGTTCATATACTTGCGCTGGTCAAGCAGAATCTTACAGTCACTATTATTAATGATGGTACCCTTGACAATCGGAGAAGAAATGATGTCCTCCACTTCCTGGGTCACGACCACGGCCTCGCCGAAAAATTTTCTGACGGTCTTGAAAAGATAGCGGATGTAATTGCTCATATTGGCGGATGCCAATGCCTTCCAGCACTCTTCGATAAGGATTATTTTCCGGATACCTTTCAACTTGCGCATCTTGGTGATAAAAGTCTCCATGATGATGATGGTGACAATCGGAAGTAGCACCTTGTTGTCACGGATATTGTCCAGCTCGAAGACAATAAACCGTTTGCCAAGCAAATCAAGCTGTCTGTCGGAATTCAACAGGAAGTCATACTCGCCACCCTTGTAATAAGGTTCCAGCACATTCAGGAATCCCCACACGTCAAAATCCTTCTCACGGGTTCGCTTCTCTTTCAGGATATCCTGATACTCGTCACGGATAAACTCATAGAAGGTATTGAAGGAGGGTTTTATGCTGCTGTCCCTGCGGATTTTCTCCAGAAAAAGATTGACCGCATTAGATAGTGCCACCTCCTCGGCACGTGTCGGCGGCTCGTCGTCACGCTTCCACAGGGTAAGGATAAGCGTCTTGACGGATTCTTTCTTCTCGATATCGAAAATCCCGTCTTCCACGTAAAAAGGATTGAAAGCTATCGGATCTTTTTCTTCATAAGTAAAATAAATCCCGTCCTCGCCGTGTGTCCTGGCATGGATAAGGCTGCACAGTCCCTGATAGGAGTTTCCGGTATCCACCAACAGCACATGCGCACCCTGCTCGTAATACTGGCGTACCATGTGGTTGGTGAAAAAAGATTTCCCGCTGCCCGAAGGTCCGAGGATGAATTTGTTCCGGTTCGTGATTGTGCCGTTCTTCATCGGCAGGTCGGAAATATCCAGATGGACGGGTTTTCCGGTCAGGCGGTCCACCATGCGGATGCCAAACGGAGAGAGCGAGTCCTTGTAGGAGGTTTCCCCGATGAACAGGCACAGGGCCTGCTCGATAAAGGTGTGGAAACTCTCCTCGGACGGGAAATCTCCGGCATTGCCGGGTATCGCCGCCCAGAACAGGGTCGGCACATCCACCGTGTTGTGGCGCGGTTTGGCTTCCATCAACGCCAGTTGGCTGCCCACATCGTTCTTGATGCGCTTGAGCTTTTCCCGGTCATCGCTCCATGCCATGACATTGCAGTGCGCACGGATGGAAACCAGCCCCTTGCTGTGCGCCTCGTTCAGATACTCCTCAATCCATTCGCGGTTGATCTGGTTGGAACGGCTGTAACGGGAAAGCGAGTGCATGTTCCGTGCGGTCTGCTCGAATTTCCTGAGAATTTCAGCCGAATCATCAATGAAGAGATACTGGTTCACCACATGGTTGCAGGTAAGCAGGATGCCTATCGGTGCGGCAAAGGACAGCCGACAGTCGCTCCGGTCTGTCGAGAGCCTTTCATACCGGCAGTCGGTTGACACGTTCGACGGCAGGTCTTCCGGATCGGAAAGCGTATGAAGGCACAGGTAGTTGTCGCCCACCTTCATTTCTCCGGCACCGAGTGACAGATCCTGCAAGCAGGTAGCATCTTCCTGCGACATGGAAAAATACTTCTCGATGATGCCGGCGGAATTGTTGCTCCCGATGATCTCCTCATCCGTCAGGCGGATGATACGTAGCAGGCCGCTGTCGTTCACGATGCGTTCGAATTGTCCGCAACACTCCATGAACCGGGTGACGGTTTCCTTGTCCTGCATTTCCTTGGGGATAATGAATCCCCTTGTAAGTGCATTGAAACTGCTGGTTGTCCGGCTGTGTTCCTTCGTGGTTTTCGTAAGGAACAGGTAACAGGTATGCTGCAAATACGGCCGCTCGTTGAAATGGCGTTCGAAACTGCGGCTCAGAAAGCTCAGGTCTTCCTTGCAGATATCCGGCTTATATCCCTCTTCGATGAAGAAGTCCTGCTTGTGTACGATGCTGTAGTTCGGCAAGACCTTTACCGCTTTTGCCCAGGTGGAGTGCATGGACTCGTACTCGGCACGTGTCAGCGTGAACAGTTCCGGCAGTTCCACCCGGTATGCTACGGTGATGTCCGCATCCTTGCTGATGATGCAGCCGTTCTCCACGGCCAACAGTGGGAACTTGCTTTCCAGCGTGGCTGTTTTCATTACGTTTTTCATGCTTTTCTGTTTTTAATGGTTGGAGAAAACAACCGGAGGAACTTTCTCCGGCTGATGATGTAGCGGGGATGGCTGCGCAGCGCATGGAGTTTCATAAGGCCCCATTCACCGTATTTCGAATTCATCCTGAAAGTGCCCCAGACCAGCACCGATGCGGAAACGACCCCGAAACCGATGCAGACCCACTGGTCGATACCTGCCATGTACATGACGACGAAGATTACGAACAACGCGAGCAATCCTCCCGCAAAGATGAACAGGTACTGGCTCTTGAGTCCCTTGAACTCCGGGCTGCGCCCAATCCCCTTGTTGACATTGAATTCCGCCATATTACAGGAAGAATGAGCGTAAGATGGTGGCGGCGACAATCAGGAAGATACACGCACCGAACCAGCTGGCGGCAGTCTTTGAGGTATCCGGGTCGCCTGACGAGTCGAGTAGGTCAGCCCCATTGCTGGGGCTTTCCCCTCTAAGAACCGTACGTGATACTTTCGCATCATACGGCTCAAGCAACACACGTAAATGATGTTGATATTCATTCAAGTGTCTCATTTCCTACCAATTTTTAGTTTAGACATTTTTGTTTTGCAAGATGTATGGACAAGTTTGTAATCCTTTTTGCCCCCGATGATACTTTCGGTTATGCTCCAAGGTCTCTCCCTGTCTATACGTTCACCACAGAAAGGGCATGTTCTGTTCTGCCTTGTCCAAATCCTCACGAGGCTTTCTCTGCCCTTGAGCGTTTGCTTCATACGATAGGTCTCACGCCATTCGTAGTAGGATTTATCGGCAGGGTCATAGGGATTTGCGTAGTGTCTGACCTTGGCGAACTTTTCATGATGAATGTCAGGAAGATATGCTAATGTGATTTGACGCATCTTCGAGCGTTCCTCCATATCTGCCATAAAACGCCATTTCCGTCCGTTTACGGTCTTGAAATACTTATCCTTAATCCAACCCTTACTCTTGTTTGAATGTCTGCGTCTTGCCCATTGCCATAGTTTTCGATGAATTTCCCAATCCACCCGATGAAATGTCTCTGCGGACGTACCATATTTATAGTAGTTGCCCCAGCCCGTTATAATCGGGTTCAACATTTTGATGAGTGAATGCTGTTTGGCAGTCTTGTTGCTTTCTATCACCTTGCGGATTTTGTCGCAGAAGCGTTTCTTGGCATCGCTTGACGGCTGTGTGAGCAGTGTGTTGTTGGGGAACTTGCGGATATTGAAACCGAGGAAGTCAAAACCCTCACTGATATGTGTGATTTTCGTCTTTTCTTCCGACAGTGTCAATCCACGCTCCGCCATGAAATTGCGCACAAGTGGCAGGATGACCGTTTCAATGGTCTCTCTGTCCTTTGCCGTTACGATGAAGTCGTCTGCATAGCGTATCAGATGTATTTTGGGAACGATTTTCTTGTAGTTCACCTGATATTTTCTGACACAATTTTCCAAAAGCGATTGTAAGCCGTCAAGAACCATGTTTGCGAGGGTCGGTGAAATGATGCCTCCTTGTGGCGTACCCTCTTCCGTGGGGAAAAGTTCACCATTGAATACGAACCCGCATTTGAGCCATTTTCGCAGTATCTCCTTGTCCGTTGGGACATTATTGAGAAGCCACTCGTGGCTGATGTGGTCGAAGCAGCCTTTGATGTCTCCCTCGAGTATCCATTCGGGCGCACACGTCCGAGAGAGCAGGATGAAGCATTGCTCTATGGCATCATGAGTGCATCTGTGCTTGCGGAAACCGTATGAGTGGGTGTCACCCGTGGTCTCTGCAATCGGGTCGAGTGCCATGAGATAGAGAGCCTGCATAGCCCTGTCTTTCATTGTCGGTATGCCCAAGGGGCGTAGTTTGCCGTTTTTCTTCTCGATGTTCACCCTGCGTAGTGGTTGCGGTTGGTAACCACGGCGTTTGAGTGAACCGATGGCTTTGGCTTTCGCAAGCGGTGATGACCATACAGCCTTGTCAACGCCTGCGGTGTCTTTACCTTTGTTGGTAGTAACTCGCTTTACAGCCAATGCCTTGGCGTAGAACGAGTGGGTAAGCGTCCATTGCAAGGCTTTCACCTTGTTATGTCTGCCTTCCCTCTGAGCCTTTACAATACGTGCTTGCAGCTTTTGTACATACATCTCCGCCCGTGTCCAGTCGATTTCCGACCAGAGTGTGTGGAGGTTTCTGTTTTCAGGCGCACACAATTCTTTCGTCTTGTTCATTTGCATTCCTTGCTTTAAAAGTTCTGTAAACTATTTTGTAAAGTGTTACCATACAGAAGTCTGCCCACTTTCGTGTCGGATGATG
>OKZW01000181.1_pt1 | contig 10037 bp, 7 predicted proteins | sample 1608391 | NCBI WGS metagenome assembly OKZW01 (sample SAMN02674795, study PRJEB24791) | human gut metagenome, SKBSTL041 | isolation source: stool | host: Homo sapiens | place: USA
TGCACCCTTCCTGCTGCTGGACGAGCCTACCTCCAATCTGGACAGCCTGAATGAGGGCGTGATCCTCAAGGCCGTCCGGGACGAGTGCAAAGACAAAACGGTGCTGTTGATCTCCCACCGCAAGTCTACCATGGCTGCGGCAGATATCAGCTTTTCGGTGGAAAGCGGCCGGCTGAGCTGAAAACAGAACAGCGCAAAAAAAGCCTGTCTCGTAAAATGAGACAGGCTTTTTTGATGGAAAGCTCACTTCAGAGCATTCAAAATCTGGTTTGCAATGTACTGGTGGCCCTTAACGGTGGGGTGGCCGTCGGCAGCGGTCTGCGCACGGGGAATGGCAACATAGGTCAGGCCTTCCTGTGCGGCAAGGTCTTTGGCAAAGCGGTTCAATTTGCTGAAATAGCGGTTCCATGCGGGCAGCAGCGGCACGGGATTGGTGTAGCCCAGCAGCACGATTTTGGCATCCGGGTTCAGTGCACGGATACCGGCCACGATCTGCGGCAGGCTGGCGGTCACATTGGTATAGGCCTGATCGCAGATCTCATCCATGCCGCGGAACAGCAGGCGGTTGGTGGCGCGGCTTTCGTCAAAGGTAAGGGTCATACGGTTCAGCGCTTCGAGGAAGAGCCCCAGCTTCTGGAAGTTGAAATCACGCAGGGCACCGCTGACCATCAGTGCGGCAAGCTGCTCGCTCTTCCAGTTGGTGGCCTCGCCCAGACCTACGATGCAGGGCACCAGCGCGTCGTTGGAGCCGATCTGGATGGAAATGATATCGGCCTTGCGCAGATACTCCTGATATTCCGGGTAGACGTAATATGCGCCGGAAGCCTGATTCATCTTGGGCATGGCGCTGTTCTGCACCATATCCAGCATGTCAGGGCTCATCAGGCCGGGCAGGCCCAGATTGATGGCGTGCTGGCGGTCCAGCCCAAGGCCCTTGCCCACAAGGGCGGTGTAGCATTGGGAAGGGTAGCCCTCAAAGTTCGGCTGCAGATCGTAGCCGATCTGGGCGATGTTGTATTTCATATCGGCAAGGCCGACACCGGAGGTGATGCTGTCGCCCAGCGCCACATAGGTGAGCTGCTGCTCCGGTTCGCCGGCTGTCTGGGCATCGGCGGGCAGGGCGGTCTCCTGCTCGGCAGGCGCTGCGGTCTGCTCCTGCTGCACCTCTGCTGCTTCGGCGGCAGGCAGCTCCGTCTGTTCGTCGGCAGCAAATGCAGGCATGGCCAGCAGCACAAGCGCTGCCGCTGCGGCCAGAAAGCTGGCAAACTTTTTGTTTTTCATTGTAATTCCTTCTTTCTGGAATGACTGCACCTGTGCGGCACAGCTGTTGTCTCTATGATAAAATGGAAAGTAAAAATTGTCAACTGACAAAATTCAAAAAATTGCGGCCATCGCTGCGTCCGTATTCTGCAGTTTCTTCCATACAAAAAAGCTCTCCCTTTCGGGAGAGCTCAGTGTCTGAAAAATTACAGAGTGAAGTTCAGGATCAGTAATCGCGGGGAGTGATCTCTTCCTCCAGCTTGCGGTAGTCCACCTTGCCAACGGGGGTCATCGGCATTTCGCTGATGAACTTGTAGCCCACCGGCTGCACATACTCCGGCAGCTCTTCATTGCACAGCTGGCGCAGTTCCCGCACGATCTGGCGCTTTTTCTTGTCGCCTTCCGGGTCCAGCACCACGTAGACGAAGGGCAGGCGGCCCTGCACATGGTCCTTATCGGTGCAGCCCACCACCGAGCACTGATGCACGGCCGGGTGGCGGCTGATGACGTTCTCGATCATGGACGGGAACACCTTGAAGCCATCGTGACGGATGATCATGCGCTTGATGCGGGAATCCAGATACACAAAGCCGTCCTCGTCCATGTAGCCGACATCGCCGGTGTGTGCCCAGATCTGGCCGTCTGCATGGCGGCGCAGGATCATATCGGTCTCCTCGGGCTTGTTGTAGTAGCCCTTCATGACGGTGGGGGTGCAGATGCAGATCTCGCCGCGCTCCCCGATGGGCAGCTCGGTCTCGGTGCCAGGCTCGAAGATGGACACCACCGTGTTCAGCATGGGAATGCCCACGCTGCCGGGCTTGGTCACGTTGCCGGCGGCAACGGTAGCGGCAGAGGCGACCTCGGTCATGCCGTAGCCCTTGGCCAGCGGATATTCCACGTTGTGCGCCTTCAGGAACTCGTTCACAGTCAGCTCAGCGCCCAGCGGCAGCGAGTCGCCGCCGGCGGCATAGTTGCGGATGAAGGAGAGATCCTTCTTCTTCTTGAGCAGCGGAGAAGCTGCCATCTGCTGGTAGTGGGCCGGAACGCCGAACATGTGCTCGGGCTTGTGCTTCCAGATCAGCGCGCCCAGCTTGTCGGGGTCCAGATTGGGGATGATGACGACGTGCAGGCCCATGACCAGCGGCATGTGCACGCCGCAGGCATAGCCGTAGGCAATGAACGGAGGCATGACGTTCATCAGCTTCTGGCCGCGGCAGAACAGGTTGCTCTGGGCGATGAATTCGTGGGCCAGAGAGTTAAAGCTGTCGTCGGTCAGCATAACGCCCTTGGGCGAACCGGTGGTGCCGCCGGTGTGCACCACCACGCAGGCGTGCTGCGGGTCGTAGGGTTCGGCGTTCATGCTCTGATCCTTGCCCTGTGCAATAAAGTCCTTCCAGTGGATCACATTGGACTTGTAGCGGTTCTTATCGGGGTTGGTCAGTTTGTAGCCGACGGCCAGATGCAGCGGCAGAGAGTCTGCAGGGCTGATGACCAGAACACGCTCCACATTGGTGCGCTTTTCTGCCTTGTGGCAGCGCTCATAGGTCACATTCAGGCAGATCAGCAGGCGGGAATCCACCTCCTCGATGTACTCGTGGATACCCTCAACGCTGTAGCGTGGGTCCACCAGATTCAGCGTTGCACCGATCATATCGACAGCGTAGAAGGCATAGATCACCTCGGGGGTCATCACACTGACAACGGTGATGATGTCGCCCTTTTTCACGCCGAGAGCACGGAAGGCGGCAGCGGTTTTCTTGACATTCACAAAGAGGTCTGCAAAGGTGAATTTGCGGCCATAATACTCCAGAGCGGTCTCGCTCAGGTGGTTTTTGTTCTGATGGCAGAGATACTCAAAGGCGCTGCACTTAGGAAGAGGCATGTCGATGTATTTCTGGTCATAGTACTTCAGCCAGGGCTTCGCAGTGGACGCATAGAGCGGTTCACGCTGTTCAGTAGTCATAGAATAAAGTCCTCTTTTCTTTCTTCTTCTTTTCATTGCCAAAAGCCGACAACTTTGCAAAGAAGATGAAAGCCGCCGGTCAGAACACGCTAATAACTCAAAAATCAGAATCAATGATGCAGATTCTATTGTAGTGGAGCTGCCGGAGAATGTCAAGAAATAAACTATGAACGTTGCGTAAAAGTGCCGTAAAACAACGATTCAGCCCGAAATGTCGGGGGTCAGCGCGGCAGCCACTGCTCGGCTTCGGCAGCGCTGCACAGTACAAAATGCTCAGGCCGCAGTTCGCGCCACTGGGGGGCCTCTCTGGAGTAGTCGTGCATGGCGGGGTCGTACACCAGCAGCTTTTTCTGCCGCTCCCGGCGGGGGTCCGGCATGGGAATGGCGGAAAGCAGGCTGCGGGTATAGGGGTGGATGGCGTGGGCTGTCAACTCTTCGGCCCCGGCCAGCTCCACGATGCGGCCCTTGTGGATGACGGCGATGCGGTCGGAGATGTAGCGCATCACGGAAAGATCGTGGGCGATGAACAGGTAGGTGATGCCGCGTTCCTTCTGCAGGCGGCGCAGCAGGTTCAGCACCTGTGCACGGATGGACATATCCAGTGCGCTGATGGGCTCATCGGCAACGATGAACTCCGGCTCCACGATCAGTGCCCGGGCAATGCCGATGCGCTGGCGCTGTCCGCCGGAAAATTCGTGGGGGAAGCGGGAGGCAAATTCCGGCAGCAGACCCACGTCCAGCAGAGCCTGACGCACCTTTTCCTCCTGCTGGGCGGTGGAAAGATCAGGCCGGACGTTCTGCAGGCCTTCGCCCACGATGTAGCTCACCTTGGCGCGCTCGTTCAGGGAGGATTGGGGGTCTTGGAAGATCATCTGCATCTCCTTGATGACCTGCCTGTCCAGTGCGTGGGAAATTTTGCCGTTGATCTGCTGGCCCTTGTAGAGCACCTGACCGCCGGAGGTGGGCAGGATGCGCATGATGGCCCGGCCGATGGTGGTCTTGCCCGAGCCGGACTCGCCCACCAGACCGAAGGTCTCGCCCTTATAGATGGTAAAGTTTGCGTTCTTGACGGCCTTGTAGGCTTTGCGGCCGGAGCCGTAAGTCACCTCGAGGTCTTTCACCTCGAGCAATACTTCGCGTTCGTCTGCCATGTTACTTGACCTCCTCTTGCAGCATCCGCACAGCGGCGGGCGGTTCTATCTTGGGTGCGCGGGGGTCGAGCAGCCACGTCTTGGCCCGGTGGGTCGCGCTGACGTCGAAGTAGGGGGGACGCTTGACGAAGTCGATCTTCAAAGCCAGCGGGTTGCGGGGCGCGAAAGCGTCGCCGCGGATCTCCGTAAAGAGGTTCGGGGGCGTGCCCTGAATGTTGAACAGGTCTTCGCCCTTCACGCCCATCTGGGGCATACTGGACAGCAGCGCCCATGTATAGGGGTGGCGGGGGTCGTAGTAGATCTCGTCGGAGGTGCCGATCTCCACGATGTCGCCTGCGTACATGACGGCCACCCGGTCGGCGATGTTGGCCACGACGCCGAGGTCGTGGGTGATGAGGATGATGGTGAGGTTATATTTGACCCGCATCTCCTTCAGCAGCTCGAGGATCTGGGCCTGAATGGTCACGTCCAGAGCCGTCGTGGGCTCGTCGCAGATCAGGATCTGCGGGTTGCAGGCCACAGCGATGGCGATGACGACGCGCTGGCGCATACCGCCCGAAAACTCGTGGGGATACTGCTTGAAGCGGACCTCCGGGTCGGCGATGCCGACATCCCGCAGATATTCCAGCGTCTTCTCCTTGGCCGCAGCGCCTTTGAGGCCCTGATGCAGCTCCACGGCTTCCATGATCTGGTCGCCGATGGTCTTCAGGGGGTTCAGGCTGGTCATGGGGTCCTGCATGATCATGGCAATCTCGTGGCCGCGGACTTTCAGCCAGTCCTTCTCCTTTTTCAACTCGGAGAGCCGGATGGGCTGGCGGTCGTCGGCACCGAAGTAGTCGATGGTGCCGGAAGTGATGGAGCCGTTGGAGTCCAGCAGGCCCATGAAGGACTTGGTGAACACGCTCTTGCCCGAGCCGGACTCGCCCACGATGGCGAGGACCTCGCCGTGGTAGACGTCGAGGTCGATGCCGCGGATGGCGTGGAGGATCTTTCCACGCAGATTGAATTTGATGTTGAGATCCCGCACCGAGAGGATCAGTTCGTTCTTTTTCATCCCTGTGCCTCCTTACTGCAGATGGTTCTTCGGGTCGGCTGCGTCGGAGAAGGCGTTGCCGATGAGATAGAACGCGATGGTGACGAAGCTGAGGATGATGGTGGGGTAGAGCAGCTGATAGCGCAGTCCGGCCTGCATCATGACCTTGCGGCCATCGTTGATGAGGTTGCCCAGCGAGGGAGTCTCCACCGAGAGCCCGAGGCCGATATAGGTGATGAACACCTCACTGCCGATGGCGGCGGGGATGGTCAGGGCCATCCGCAGCATGATGACCGACACGAGGTAGGGCAGCAGGTTGCGCAGCACGATGCGGGCGGTGGGGGTGCCGATGCAGCGGGATGCCACGTTGTAGTCGCGGTCGCGGATGATGAGGATCTGGTTGCGGATGAAGCGCGCCATGGCGATCCAGCCTGTGATGGACATACCGAGGATGAGGGTCTTGACGCTGGGGCTGGCGACGTAAGAGATCAGGATGAGGATGATGGTGGAGGGTACATTGTCACAGATGTTGTACAGCTCGGTGAAGAAGAAGTCCAGCTGGCGGACATAGCCCCAGAGCACGCCCACCGTGATGCCCACGACGGCCTCGATGAGGGCCACGAAGAAGGCGATGGTCAGGCTGGTGCGTGCGCCGGCCCAGATGCGTGCCCACAGGTCCTGTCCGATGGCGTTGGAACCCCAGATGAAGCCATCCTCACCGGGGGCAATGTTGCGGTACTGGACGCCGGTGAGGGGGTCCACGGCGCAGAAGTTGGGGTCTGCCTGCCCGGGCAGATAGGGCTGGAGGAATGCGAAGGCCACCACGGCGATGAGGGCGGCGAGGAGGATGACCGCGATGCGGTTCTTGAAGAATGCACGGAAGGTACTGCCCCAGTAGCTGTAATTGGAGTAGGAGGTGGCCTCGGCCCGCTCCTCGCTGAACCCGGCGGGGGTGAACAGTTCTTCTTCGGGCAGCTCTGCCCATGCGGCGGGGCCGTCCGCCTGCAGTTTGTCCAGCTGTGCTTCCAGCTGGTGCGCTTTTTCATCTTTCATACGGAAAAGCATTATCGGCCACCTTCTTTCTTGCCAAAGCTGATGCGGGGATCGATGAGCACCATGAGCAGGTCGCCCAGAATGAGGCCGATGATGCCCACGCAGGCGTAGAGCAGGACGATGCCCTGCACCATCGTGTTGTCGTGGCGCTGGACGCAGGTGACCAGCAGACCGCCCATGCCGGGGATGCTGTAGAGGCTCTCGATGTAGATGGAGCCGACTACCGTGTTGAGGAAGGCGGAGGGGATGTACTGCACCAGCGGGACCATCGCGTTGCGGAAGATGTGGCGGAGGGCGATGTTGTTCTCGCTGACGCCCTTGGCCCGGGCGAGGCGGACGTAATCCTTGTTGCTCTCGTCCACCATGTACCGGCGCAGCCACATGGCGTAGAACGCCACATTGCCGAGGCTCATGGAGCAGACGGGCAGCACCCAGTACTTCCAGTTGGAGGTGTCGAAGAGCAGGCCCACGCCCAGCGCGGTGGTGCCGTACATCTGGATGTAGAGGTAATACACCGCCGCAGGCACGGCCTGAATGAGCACGATGATGGCCGTGCCCAGCTTGTCGGGCCAGCGGCTCTTGAACCGGCCCATGAACAGGCCCATCGGAATGCCGATGATGAGACTCAGCAGCATGGCAAAGACGCCCATCTGGATGGAGATGGGCAGCTTCTTGGCAAGGATGCTGGTGACGGAGGCGTTGACCTTATAGATGTGGCTCACGCCGAGGTCGCCGTGGAGGGCATTCACCCAGAAGCGGCCGACCTGCACCGGCAGCGGGTCCAGCAGGCCCATCGACTGCAGGCCGGCCTGAATCTGGGCCTCGGTCATTTTTTCGTAGTTTGCAAAATAGCCTTCCACCGGCATCAGCCGCAAAAGGCAGAATACGAGCGTGACGATGACAAACAGGGTCAGGATCGAGCGCCCGATGCGTTTCGCCAGATATTTGAGCATATCTGTGCGCACCCCTCTCTTTTATTTAATGAATGTCGGATAGGAATAGAATACAACAAAAAACTACTTTTGGAAAGTGATTTGGCAAAGTTTGCTCTAAAAATTCATCTGAGAGCCTTCAGAAATAAAAAGCCCTCCGCTTTCCCGGGGGAAAACGGAGGGCGGCAGAACGGTCAGAAAAGCTTAGCGGGCGTCGCGGTTGGCCTCGTACTCGCTCATGGAGACATAGTGGTCGAGGACGTGGATGCCCTTCAGGCGCTTGTTGGAGAAGCCGGTGGAAGCATACTGGCCCTCCCAGTAGTTCAGGCGGGTGGCGATGTAGGCCGGGACGCTCATGCCCATGGGGACGACGAGGGCGTTGTTGATGAGGGAAGCCTCGGCGTTGGCGAAGGCATCGTAGCGGGCGTTGATGTCATCGGTGATCTTCACAGCGGCTTCGATGGCCTTCATGTAGTTCATGACGGCGTCAGCGGTGTCGCCGGTGATGAAACCGTCCTCGACGCCGGTGCGCAGGAAGGCGTAGCGGCTGCCGCGTGCGCCCTCGGCCTGATAGAAGGGGTCGGTCTCGGTCTGGGGGTCGGAGTAGTCTGCGCCCCAGTTGCACAGCAGGAAAGCGAACTTGCCGTTGCGGCGGACACTGGACAGGAAGCTGTCGGAGGGGCCGGCAGTGATGACGATATTGATGAAGTCAAAGCCGTCGTTCAGCACACCCTCGAGCTGCTGCTTGAGCACCTGACACTGCTTGTCCCAGTCGGTGGAGGAGGGGTTGTAGGGCAGCTGGACCTTGATGGGGAAGGTGACGCCTGCGGCGGTCAGCTCGGGGATGGCGGCGTCACGGTACTCCTTGGCCTTGGCCTCGTCGAAGAACTCGGTGATGTTGGCGAGGTCGCCGCACTTCAGGTAGTCCACGCCGTCAGCGTTGGCGCAGAAGCTGGGGGGCGTGATGGTGTTCAGCTTGTAGTTGTCGTAGCCCTCGGGTGCCTTGACGGCCAGCGTGACGGAGTTGTTGATGCCGTAGAGGAAGGCCTTGCGGAAGTTGGTGTTGTTGATGGCCTTGGCCCAGTTCTCCGGCTCATACTCGGCATCCATGCCCTCCACGCTCCAGTTGGAGAACTCGTGGGAGAAGGGCATGAAGTTGAACATATAGAAGTAGGTGTAGTTGGTGTTGGGGCGGTCCATGGACACCATATCCTTGGTGGTGTCGTCGGCCAGCCAGCTGTCGAGGATGTCGGAGCCGATGGTGGCCTCATCGATCTCGCCGCGCTTGATCATCTCGGGGCCGTTGACGCTGGCCTCGGCGTTGTAGATGCGGCTGATGGTGTCGATGAAGACGTTGGCGGCGTCGTAGTTCTCGGGGTTCTTCTTCATGACCCAAGTCTCCAGAGACTCGTAGGCGGCCAGATAGAATGCGCCGCAGCTGTAGGTGGTCTCTGCGCTGGTGGCGAACTGGTCGCCGGTCTCCTCCAGCAGCGGGCCGTAGGCCGGCTCATAGGGCAGGTAGCACAGCAGGCTCAGGAAGCCCGGGAAATCGTAGGTCAGGGTGTAGGTCAGGGTGTGCTCGTCCACAGCGGTGACGCCCACGGCTTCGAAATCCACGGGTGCGTAGGTGGCGGGGTCTGCGCCGGGGGCAGCGACGGTGACGACGCCGTCGGCATCCACGGTGTAGGTGGTGCCGTCCTCGTCCACGACGCCGGTGTTGGCGTTGTTCAGGTAGACGTGGTAGTTGTAGTAGTCGTCCGCGCCTGCGATGTAGCCGGTGACGAGGCCCACGTTGGAGGCGGCGTAATCCGGGGTCAGGACGTACTTCAGGGCGTCCACGAAGTCCTGCGCCGTGACGGGGGCGACGACCTCGCCGTTGCAGTCCACCCAGTTCTCATCCCGCAGATGGAACGTCCAAGTCAGGGTGTCGGCATCCCAGTCCCAGCTGGTGGCCAGACCCTCGCGCATGACGCCCTTGTTGTCGTACTCGACCAGAGTGTCCACGCAGTTTGCGCCGACGACCATCTCAAGGTCGGTGCCGGTGGTCAGATAGTTCAGGGTGGCAGGCTGGCTGTCGTACAGGATGGTGTAGCTGGAGCCGGAGCCGGAGGAGGCTGCGCCGGAGGCGCTGCCGGAAGAAGAGCCGCCGCAGCCGGTCAGCAGGCCGGCTGCGCAGGCACCGGCGGCTGCCAGACCGCTGGCCTTCAGGAACTGACGGCGGGAGATGGAAGTGTTCATCATAAATTCCCTCTTTTCTTGTTGTTGCTGTACAGGGACAGCATTCGCGTTGCGCGGTGCCCGCTGTTTCCCGTCAGCGGACAGTTGGGCTGTTTTTATGAAAAAAGAGCAACGGAAAACCATTCGTTACTCCTTTGTAACAGTCCCGGCCATCAAATAAGTGGTCAAGACTGAGTATAGCATTGATTTGCGGCCGCGTCAATCCTTTTCGGGTGCAGATGCTGTTTCTGCAACAGAAACAGCTGTTGCCGCCGCAGCGGCAGGTGCGGCAGAGACGGGAGCCGCTGCCGTTTCGGCTGCGGCGGCACCGGAAGCATTTGCGGCATTTTCAGCGGCCAGCTCTGCGGCAGCGGCCTTTGCGGCCTCCTCCGCTGCCTTGCGGGCCTCGCGCTCGGCGATCCGCTCCC
>OKZW01000189.1_pt1 | contig 9905 bp, 4 predicted proteins | sample 1608391 | NCBI WGS metagenome assembly OKZW01 (sample SAMN02674795, study PRJEB24791) | human gut metagenome, SKBSTL041 | isolation source: stool | host: Homo sapiens | place: USA
TACCGCACAGCCGCCCCGAAATGTTAATTCTTTGCATTCCGCTTTTCCGCATGGCCGTATCTTTCCCAGCACCTGCACCGCCTGAGCTGTATCTATGACAGCCGTTTCCTTCGTATACTGTTTCCGCTCCAATATCTTCCGTTGTTTTCTCTTTTGTAGCTGACCCTTCTTCTGTTTAAGAAACAGTGCTACTCGTGCCGCATATTCTAACATGTTCTTTTCTCTTTTCAACCATGTGAAATATCAGTCATCATAGACTGGTACTACCACCTTTTTTTGCCTGTATCGTAAAATCTCATAACACCATGTCATCATCACCAATCGGTATGTAACATTGATGGGAAAATAAAACGATGTATTATCCGTCAGATAGGTTGAAAAAACATAAACATTCATCGCCATCATGCCAAGCGCCGCTTCTGCATCGAACATCTCAAGCAGTCTCTTGACCCGGAACGACAGCTCATAGAAAAGCCATACAATCCAGCACCAAAAACCCGTTTCAATATACAGCTCCAAAAACACATTATGAACTACCGCAATAGGAATGTCTATATTCTCCATATGCGTTGAGCCGTAGTTGTAAATATATCGGATACCTTTTCCAAGGTAGGTCGGCGACAACCAATAAATATCCTGATAAAAAGTCCACAATCGGTCGCGGCTCATCAAATCTACGTCATAGCGTTCTGCAAGTTCAATAAAAAGGCCGCTCCGAATAATCATCAGATAGCCAAACAAACCCGCGATTGAAGCAACTGTGATTAAGGTAATGATTCCTCGCAATGGTCTTGTTCCAAAACGCTTTACGAACCATTTCATGACCCAATAGAATATCACCGCCCCCATCGCACCGGGAATTGCAACGCGCTTCATCGCCAGAGTAAAGAAAAAAATAGAAATGATAAATTTCCAGATGTCTTTTTCGCCTTTGAAGCTCCGGTGAATCATATAATACACGACATAAGTACCCCAGCCGTAAACCATGTCATGCAGTTCCATTTGGCGTACTGCACCACCAGTATCGTCCGCAAATGTTAACAGCAACGTAATGTATTCTGAAATAAGCCGGGGAAAACCTGTGCGTAGTCCGACTTGCACAAAAACCGCAAAGTTTGCAAATGCCATTGAAATAAGCGTATATGTTGTTGCATCTTCATCAAAAAGATATACTGCTCCAATCACATACAAGAGGTTCGTCAACATATAAATAATATTTTGCGAACCCCGCAGGATATACGGCCAGCTTTGAAACTCTGTAATCCATATTCCTGCCGACCACATCCAGAACATCAGGTACGGAAAGAAAAACAATACAAAAAAGCGCAGGCAGAACAGTGCGTGTTCGAATTGCGGAGAGACGAAAAAGGCCGCACAAGCCCATGCAAAAACCACAAGATTGATTCCATATTTCAAGCCAACCGGCAGCTTATAGCAAGCGCAGTAAAAGCTCAAAAAGGAAAGCAGAATGTAGAGTGCCGCGCTCCCATATCGTATCCATCTGCTCCGAAACGTCTTCATCTTGTTATTTTAATCCTTTCCGCTCAATTCACATCCACGACCACCAGTTCCGGCTGGTTGAAGATGCGCGGGAATGGCTCCGAATCGCCGAGGCCGCGGCTGATGACCACCTGCGACTCCCCCATCTGGTTGACCCCGCTGGTGTATTTGGGCAGAAAACCCTGACTGGTAGACCAGAGGCCTTGACTGCCGATGCGCACCTGTCCGCCGTGGGCGTGGCCGCTGAGCACAAGGTCGAACTGGTACAGCTCCAGCGAGGTGTCCAGAACCTCCGGGCAGTGGCAGATGAGGATGGTGCAGACGTCGTCCAGCTCGTTCGTCTCGCCGTTCATGGCGTCGGCCACTGCGCGGGAGTTTTCCCGTTCCAGCTGGGCGCGGGGCCACTCGAAAAAGCCGCCGATGCGCAGCTTCCTGCCCTTGAATTCCACGTCCTCATAGCTGCCGTTCAGCCAGTGGACGCCGGTGGCCTGAATGTCGTCAAAAAGAGCGTCGCTGCCGCCCGCGTACCGTCCCCCCCACTCGTGGTTGCCGGGGGCATAGTATACCGGCGCAATGTCCACCAGCTGGTGCATCAGGTCGAGCACGACGTGGTAATCGGTGTCCGTGTCGATGTTCATATCGCCCGCCACCGCGATGAGGTCCGGGGCAAGGTTCTGTATCTTCCGCACAAGGTCGGCATTGTCTTCGCCGTACTCGTGGAGATGCAGGTCGGACAGCAGGACGATGCGCAGGTCTTCTACCGGCTTATCCACCGTGACCGAATAAAACGTCGTGATGAAACTCTTATTCATCTGCAGATTGTACAGCAGGATGCCGCCCAGCACAAGCACGACGGCCAGCAGTCCTGCCAGAATTTTTTTACTCATCTTTCCCATAAATCACTCTCAGCTTTCGCTCTTCAGCGGCGACGACTCAGCCGCCTTCCTTGCATTTTCGGCCTCCTGACGGGCCTTTGCGTCCGCGCAGCGGCGGATGGCCAGCCGCAGCAGAGCGCGGATCTCGTAGGCGTCATCCTTCGCCGAGTTGGAGACGCCCGTAAAGACGCAGGGGCCAAACACGGCCAGCTCGGTCTTGGCCAGCAGATTGCTCAGGCGGTCGATGCAGTTCCTTGCCAAGTCGATGCTGCAATCTTCCAGCAGGACGATGAAGTGTCCCGCGCCGTTGTAGCCCACAAAGCCCAGCGTCCGGAAGACGTATTGCAGCTGGTCGCCCAGCGCCCGCAGCGCCTTGTCGCCGTCGTTGCGGCTCATCCCCGAGAGGTCGACCTGAATGTGGATGACGGTGAACTGGCCGTTCAGACGAACGGTGCTGTAGCGGTCCACCATGGCGTCGCACCGCTCGCGGTTGGGCAGGCCGCTCTTCTTGTCCACATAGAGATAGTAGTCCACAAAATCGCCCAGACGTCCGAGGAAGATGGCGCAGAAGCAGCCCAGAAAGAGGAACAGTATCACCGACAGGGCCGCATAGAGCTTCAGGTTGAGCTTCGCGTTGACCACGATGCTGTTCTTCATCTTGATGTTGTCCGCACCGTTGACCTGATTGAACTCCTCGACGGTCTCGATGGAAAGCTCATACAGGCTGGTGAATTTCTGCACCAGCTCGTCGATGCGGTCGCTGGCCCACTGGGCCTCGGCGCTGGCGGGGTCGGTGTTCCGGGTCACATCGGCGTAGGCGTCCAGGATCTCCTGTGCCTTTCCCTGCGCGATGGCGGCGTCGATGCGCTCAGCGTGGAGGTCGGCGTAATGCCGGATGAGCTTATCGTAGGTGGTGGTGACATCGCCGGAGGGCTGGGTGGTGTAGTCCCGCACCACATCGGTGATGATCTGGGTCTCGCCGCCGTCGGCGTTCCGGTTGGCCGAATAGACCGCTGCGCCGTCCAGCGTCTTGTCGCCGAACTGGTCGATGATGTCCTTGGCCTCGGAAATGTTGTTGTTCAGGCTGTCGATCTGAAGCTGGTAGCGCAGGATGGCGTTCTTCTTGGTGTTGACCAGAAGGTTGTGATCCCGCACCAGCTTATTGTTGATAACGTAGGCGTAAAGGTCGTTCAGGGCGTTCTTGGTCAGATATTCATACTCCGATACGAGGTCCGAGAAGGAATAGCCCGACTTCACGCTGTAAAAGCCGTATTTCTCTTCTGCCTTTTTTCGCAGAAAAGCCGCACTCTCGTTGGCGTTGTTGCGCAGGATCTCCACGCAATCAATATACTCGTAGTTCGCCACCGAGACGTTGCTGGCGTTGTTCGGGAAAATATCCGCGTCCACATGGGTCTCGCTGTAGTACTGAAAGTAGTTCGTCAGCACCGAGTCCAGCACATTGCGGGCGTAGTCGGTGGCGTCCTTGCTGTCCACCGTGAAGGAGACCGCGTAGGTCGTGGGATAATACTCGTATTCGTCACCGTTGGAAAGAGCCGTCTCCTTTTTGGTCTCTTCGTCCTCCGGGATGACCTCCTGCACCGAGATCCGGGGGCGGATGGACTCGGTGCTGGCCGTCAGGCCCAGATCCTGAATGGTCTTGTTGATGACCGATGCCGAGGTGATCTCGGAAGGGTCGATCCTTGTTCCGTCGGCGTTCAGGCCCTCGCTGGCGTTGGGGCCTGCGTACTGGATAACGGCTGTGGCCGTGTACGACTGCCGCGACGAAATAAACTCATACACGCCCAGACAGCCCACCGCCGTGACGAGCATGATGACAAACCACCATTTTTTCAGGTAGCGCAGCAAATCAAAACTTTTCATTCTTCCTCCATCCTGTCCCAGAGACGGATATTACTCGTTCTCCATCCGCTGGCGCTGGCGCCGGACGCACGCTTGGACGGCTGCGCCCAGATAGCAGACCGCACAGATCAGCGCGGCCAGCATCACGCTGCGTTTCACGTTATAGCGCTGCATGAAAGACATCTGCGGCTCACTGAACATAAGATAGCTGCGGATGCGCTGGGCGTAGCAGTCGGCGTCCAGCTCCCGTGTCGCGCTCACGATGTCCGCGAGCTGCCGGGTGATGTTGTCCACCATGGCCTGTGCCATCTGCACCTCATGCGACTCGGTGGACTGTTCCAGCGCCGTGACCTTGGAGTTGTTGGTGGCGATGCTCTTCTGGGCCTCCACCGCCGAGCTGAGCAGCTCGTTGGCCTGCAGGGCCAGATCGTCGATGCCGATCTTGGTGCGGGACATATAGAACGCACCGTCGTTGTCATAGGTGGGGATGAGCACCGAGGAGACCATCTTGTTGTTGTAGTTGTCCAGGATGGTCATAAAGATGTCGCTCTTCTGGGAGTCGCTCATCTCGCTCCACCGCAGGGTGCGGTTCAGCTCGTTGAGGTCGTCGATGCAGCGGGCGTTGTTCTTGGCCACGCCGTTTTCCCAGATATAGCTCTGGTACTCCGACAGGGTGTAGCTCTGCAGATTCTGTACCTGCTTTTTGATGGCGTTGTAGCTCTGGCCGCTGGTGGACAGATAGGAGCCGGCCTGGTCGTTGCGCACCGTGAGATAATTGTTGATGCGGCCTATCATCATCTGGAAATAGGAGCCGATCTCCTCGTAGTCCATGTCGCTGTAGTCATCGTCGATGTCCAGCGAGGTGGCGTTGACCCGGTAATCTGCGGTGAACCGCTTGAGGTATACCCGGCATATCTCGTCGAGGAAGTCCTGCACCGTGATCTTCCCCCAGAGCGTCCACGGCAGCTTGACCGAGAGATAATAGGACGAGCTGATGTAATAATCGTCCTCCTTGGTCACGATCCGGCTGGTGGTGGGGCTGATGGAGATGCAGTCCGCGAGGTCGGCGGTCGTCAGGTCGTCCTGCAGGCCGGTGGCCTGTAAGATGGCCTCGAGATACTCCTGCGTCAGGAACTCCGACTCGCTGAAGCGTGCGCCGTTGGGCGTCTTGCCGGTGACACTCTCCTCGTAGTTCAAGGACATGGTGGTGCTGGCCCCAAAGCTCTTGACGGTGGTAAGTACGAACATGAACCCCAGCGTGCACACCACGCCCACGGCAAAGAGCCAGCGCACCTTCTGCACGAAGACCTCGAACAGAAGGCGGAAGGAGAGGAGGCTGTTGAGGAAGTCGTGAACGGACGAAAAGGCCGGTCTCCTCTTCAGGCGGTGCTTCCAATGTCTGCGGAAGCGTCCCCGCTTTTCCCGGGGGGCTTCTGTCTCCTCGGCTTCGCTGTCCTCTTCCGGCTCGTCGCCCTCTTCGACGATGTTCAGCTCTGCCCAAGCGGCGCTCTCCTGCTCAGGCGGACGCGCCGACCCAGAGCCGCGCCCCCGTCTCTCTTCCGGGCCGACTTTTCCCTCATGCTTCGGTTTTCTTCCCGCAGATCTCATTCGCAGTTTTCCTTTTCACTCTCTTTATGGTCACGCCCTGCTGACAGGTGCGCATAATTCAACTATTATATAATACCGCAATTCGTTCTTAATTACAACTACTCCGGAATTTTTCACCTCCGTTCTGCCGCATTTCAGGGCATTTGCGGGGCCGCCGACTGTCTTATCGCTGAGCTTCATGACGCCGTCGATCAGGACATCGCCGCCGCAGTTGGAGAAGAAGGTGCCGAGAACGAGGAAGTAGCCGTCGGGAGCGCCGGGCAGCGGCAGCAGACCTACGAAAAAGAGTCCTGAAGCGCGCAAAAAGCACCGGCTTTCTTACGAAAACCGGTGCTTTTTCTCATGGTTCTATTCTACGCCCGCGCAGGCAGAGGAAGAGCGCCTCAGCTGCGGTACTCGGCGGGCAGCTGGTCCATGCTCTGCCACTTGGCTATGGCCTCGTCCAGCTTCATGCCCTTGGCCACCGCGTCGCGGCGGCAGGCGTTGACAGCCTGGATCTCCTTCATCTTCTCGCCGGTCAGGGTGTAGCCCTTCATGGCGATGAGGGTGGCGGCCCAAGCCACCATCGGGATGATGCAGAACAGCACGATGACCACCCAGTTCATGCCGGGGGTGTAGGGGTCGTACTGGGTGGGCAGGCTTTCGAGGCCGATGAAGCTCACCGCGATGCCCACGACGGTAGCGGACAGGCTGGACACCAGCTTGTCCACGAGGCTGAACAGGGTGCCCATGATGCCGGGGATGTAGTTGCCGCTGCGGTAGGTCTCATAGTCCGAGCAGTCGGCGACCATCGGGATGGGCATATCGGCGGTGGCGTAGTATGCGCCGTAGCCGATGCCGAAGAAGGCGATGAAGAGGATGGTGTACAGGTTGATGGACAGGCCGTTCTCTCCCATGATGGACAGGGTGAAGGCGTCGCTGCGGCCCCAGAGCAGCAGCAGGACCAGCACGCCGATGTAGCAGATAAATGCCACGCTGACGTACTTCATCAGGCTGGCCTTCTGGCCCTCCTTCTGGCTGGTGCGGACGGTGAGCAGGAAGAAGGGCACGCTGAAGACATAGCCCAGCACCATCATGGGCAGGTAGAGGCCGTCGTAGTTGCCCATCATGCAGCCGTACAGCATACAGAGGACGGTGGTGTTGGTGGCGATGGAGAGGGCCAGCTTGCAGCCGGCACCCGCCACCATCAGGCGCTGCATGGGGTTGTTGTTCTTGATGATCTGAACGTACTCGTGCAGCTTGACCTTTTCGCTGGCCTCGCCGCCGATGCCGAAGTACTTGGGCTGGTCCTTCTCCCAGATGCCGATGATGGCCAGAATGGTGAGCAGGATAGAGATGACGATGCCCACAGGGGCCAGTGTGCGGAAGAAGCCTGCGGAGGCGTAGCCGCCCTCATAGTTCTTGGCGAGGATGGGGGCGAAGAACTGCATCGCGCCCATGCCCAGCAGGCTGCCCACGGTGTTGAAGATGGTAAAGAGGGGGCGCTGCTTGGGGTCGTTGGTCAGGACGGTCTGGCCGGAGCGGGTGCAGCTGGTCTGGAAGGTATAGCCGATGACCCAGACCGCATACAGGGCCACAAAGGCGGCGTAGCGCAGGCCCATCGAGCTGGCGGGGATGAGGGGGGTCAGACAGTACAGCACGAGGATGCTGGCCGCCATGATGAGGTTGCCGATGACCATGAAGGGCCGGAACTTGCCAAATCTGCCGTTGGTGCGGTCCATCAACGCGCCGATGATGGGGTCGGTAATGGCATCGAACAGGCGCATTCCCGTGACCATGACCGAAGCGAAGATCATGGACAGGGCCAGCACCTTACTGCCGAAGGTGGCGATGTAGGAAAGCACCAGCACATAGTACACGTTCGTCGCGCCGTTGTTCAGCGGGAACAGCACCAGCTGGTAGGTCTTGGCGCGGTTCAGGCCCGACGCCTTTGCGGTTTGTTCACCCATTTGCGGTGTCTCCTTTTTTACAGAAAACGGCAGCCTGCCCGCCGATTTTGGGGGACAGGCTGCCGTTGGTCTTAACAGTTGCGGAACTCTGCGGGGGAATTACTTCTGGTCCACTGCGGGAGCGGTATCGACCATACCCTTCTTGGCCTTGGACAGCTGCCATGCGCACAGGATGGTCAGGACGGCCATCACTGCGATGAGCGCATAGATGGCAGTCTGCCACCACGGGGTGACGGTCTTCAGGGTATCGGTGGAAGACCAGCCGTTCATGGCGTTGGAGTTGACCACGGTGTAGAGGATGTGGTGCATCGCATTGCGCATCTGAGTGACGATGTAGGCATCGTTCTCATAGTTTGCAGCCTTGGTGGTGTGGATCTTGGGCATCGGGCTGTCCCAGATGTCGGAGCCGGCGATCAGGCCGTCCACCAGATCCATGTACTGGCTGGAGCCGGAGAAGTCGGTGATGCACATGCCGCGCATCCCCAGCTCGCCGCGCAGGTAGCCGGTCAGCAGGTTGGCGTTCGCGCCGCACCAAGTAGCGCCCCAGCGGTTGAAGCCGGTCATGACGCTCCAAGCCTCACCGTCGGTGATGGCCTTGTCGGCGACTTCCAGATAGATCTCACGGGCGGTCTGCTCGTTGAGCCAGGTGTTGACGCCGCGGCGGCTGGTCTCGGAGTCGTTCAGGGCCACGTGCTTCAGGTAGACGTAGACGCCCTTGGACTGGATGCCCTGCACCTCAGCAGCGCAGATGGTGCCGGCCACGAACGGATCCTCGGAGTAGTACTCGAAGTTACGGCCGGAGTAAGCGGTGCGGTGCATATTGATGCCGGGGCCGTACAGGCCGGAGTAGCCCATTGCAAGGCAGTCCTCGCCGATGCAGCGGCCGACCTCGTTGATGAGGTCCGTGTTGAAGGTTGCGGCCATGACGTCCTCAGAGGTGTAGCACATTGCAGATGCACCGCCGGTCAGGGCAGCGGTCAGACCCTGCGGGCCGTTCTCGTCCTTGGTGGCCGTCTTGCCGATGGAGGCAGCAGCTGCGGTGTTGTGGAAGCCGAGGGTGATGGTCTGGACCATCTCGCTGTAGGTCAGCTGGTCGAGCAGGGTATCCCACTCGGGATCGTCGAAGCTCTTGCCGATCATGGAAGCGAGGGTCAGGCCGTTCTTTGCGCCCAGAGTGGGCATCTCGACGCTGTTGGCCTCAGAGCCGTCGTACTGGGTGAAAGCGAGGCTTGCAGCCAGATGCTCGTTGGCGGTCAGCTGTGCAGGAGCGGTGGGGAAGGTGCCGGTCCAGTCAGAGCGGCTCATCCAAGTGACACTGCCGGGAGCGTCGCTGCTCTTGTTGGGGTCGGACTCGTCAAACAGGTTGGTGATAGCAGTGCCATTTGCGCTGGTGGCGAAGGTGGTGGTGTCGAGGGTGTCGTTGGTCCACTTCCAGACCAGAGACTCGTCGCCGTTCTCGGTCATGCGGCCGTTGGTGTTCTCGACGGTGTAGCCCTTGGCAGCCAGAATGTTGTTGACTGCGTTGTGGGAGTCGGTGGCAGCAGTGAAGTAGTAGTCACCGGCGTCCACGATGTAGGTCTTGGCGTTGTTTGCGTCGTAGGTGCGCAGCTCGCTCTTCGGGACAGTGATGGTCACATCCTCCGAAGCGCCGGGAGCCAGCACATCGGTCTTTGCAAAGCCGCACAGCTCTGCAGCGGCCTTCTCAATGCCGTTGGCCTTGTCGTAAGCGGTGTAGGGAGACTGGAAGTAGATCTGGACGGTCTCCTTGCCGGAGAAGGTCTTGCCGGTGTTGGTGACCTTCAGGGTGACGGTGAAGGCATCGTCAGACTCGGTCACATTGAAGTTGGAGTATGCAAAGGTGGTGTAGCTGTCGCCGTAGCCGAAGGGGTAAGCAACAGTGGTCGCCCAGTTGTAGTCGCCGGCCTTGGCGGTGCCCATGACGACGTCCTCGTAACGGGTCTCGAAGTAGCGATAGCCCAGATAAATGCCTTCCTGATAGACGCTGTACATGCCCTGCACGTCAGCACCCTCGGTCAGCAGGTTGTACTCTGCTGCGTTGGGGTAAGCCTGGGTGTAGAAGTTGTACATGGCGGGGTTGGCCATGTTGTCATAC
>OKZW01000201.1_pt1 | contig 9736 bp, 9 predicted proteins | sample 1608391 | NCBI WGS metagenome assembly OKZW01 (sample SAMN02674795, study PRJEB24791) | human gut metagenome, SKBSTL041 | isolation source: stool | host: Homo sapiens | place: USA
CTGTACCGCTTCGCAGCCCGGTTTGGCTTTGCCATCGACCCGCCCACGGCGCAGGCGGCACAGGAGCTGTGCGCCCATCTGGACTGTGTATCGGTGGAGCGCATCGAGGAAGAGCTTGCAAAGCTGCTGAGCGCACCCGCCCCTGCGGCATATCTTGACGAAAAAATACTCGGTGTTGTTTTGCCCGAGCTTTCACCGGAGGCACTGGCGGCGGCAAAGCCGGTGGTGGATGCCTGCCCGGCGGGTGCGGAAAACCTGCCCATCCGGCTGGCGGCGCTGCTGCTGAGCCTTGGCGAGGATGGCATCCGCCGCACCCTCAAGCGCCTGCGCTGCTCCAACGCCTTGATTGAAGAGGCGGCGGTGTTGGTGCGGGAAGCCAGAGGGTGTGACGGTAGCTTTCTCTTCGGACACGAGTTCGAGTTGCGGCACCCAGCGGATGCTTTGTGCCTTGAGCAGCACTCGCATCCTGCTGGCCGCTGCCCCAACAGCAACTCCTTGTTTCCGCCGCAGGCGGCAGTCGTTGCCGTTGCAGGCCATTCCATCGCCCGCCCTATTGCCTTCGGCAACAGGGTCCCACCCCAGCGGACGGTCCTCAGAGAAACTACCGTCACACCCGGCTTTACCATCTACGCCCGCCGACTACTGGGCAAATATAACTTGTGTACCGTGCAGCGTTTGGCAGCACTGGGCACAGCCCTGCAGCCGGAACACGCGGCTGATTTTGCTGCACTTTCCGAATTGGCCGAACGATTGGATGCGGACGGCGTGTGCTGCCGCGTCAGCCAGCTGGCTGTGAATGGCCGCGACCTGATGGCGGCAGGCATCCCGGCGGGGCCGGACATCCGCAAAGTGCTGGAAGCGCTGCTGGACGGTGTGATCCGGGAAGAATATCCCAATGAGCGGCAAGCCCTGCTGGCCGCAGTGCAGCAGCTCGATGCGTCTTGACAAGCTCTTTTTTCAGAGTTACTATTATACTACTGTTTTAGTGTGTTGAATGCACCAAAGGAGAACTTATGACCACACAGACCCCTGATTCAAAGCCGCGTGCCCTCATTGCCATGAGCGGCGGCGTGGACAGCTCGGTGGCGGCATGGCTCATGCAGCAGGCAGGCTATGACTGCACCGGCATCACCATGCGGCTCACCCGCAACGAAACGCTGGGACAGTCCGGCTTTCACACCTGCTGCTCGGAAAAGGACATCGAGGACGCGGCAGAGGTGGCGTATGCCATGGATATCCCGTACGAGGTGCTGGATTTCACGGCCGACTTCCGGGAACAGATCATTGAAAAATTCGTCCGCGTGTATGAGGCGGGCGGCACGCCGAACCCCTGCATCGACTGCAATAAATATATGAAGTTCCGCCATCTGCTGGACTGGGCCCGGGCACACGGCATGGAGTATGTGGTCACGGGCCACTATGCCCGGGTGGAGCAGGACGAGGCCACCGGCCGTTTCCTGCTCAAAAAGGGGCTGGACGAGGGCAAGGACCAGAGCTACGTGCTCTACAACCTCACTCAGGAGCAGCTGGCGCATATCCGTCTGCCGCTGGGCGGCCTGCACAAGACTGAGGTGCGCGAGATCGCGGAGCAGCACAAATTCGTCAATGCCCGCAAGCACGACAGTCAGGACATCTGCTTCGTGCCGGATGGCGACTATGCCCGCTTTATGGAGGACTTCACCGGCAAACACTACCCAGCAGGTGATTTTCTGGACGAGAGCGGCAGGGTGGTGGGCACCCACAACGGCGCGGTGCGGTACACCATTGGCCAGCGCAAGGGGCTGGGCCTTGCCATGGGGGCACCTGTGTACGTCTGCGGCAAGGACATGCAGGCAAACACCGTCACGGTAGGGCCGGAGGAGATGCTGTTCGACCGCATCGTGTATGCGGACGAGGTGAACTGGATCGCCATTCCGGAGCTGACCGGGCCGCTGCGGGTCACAGCCCGCACCCGGTACCATCAGGTGGAGCAGGCCGCCACCGTCTACCCGGCGGAGTGCGGCTTCCGGCTGGAATTTGACCAGCCCCAGCGCGCCCCTACGCCCGGTCAGGCCGTGGTGCTGTATCAGGGCGACACCGTGCTGGGCGGCGGCACCATTACGAGAGTGGAAAAGTAACAAGGAGAACAAAATGCAAAATCAGTATTCCCGCACGCAGTTGCTGCTGGGCGCGGAAGCTATGGAAAAACTGCACAATTCCCGCGTGGCGGTGTTCGGCATCGGCGGCGTGGGCGGCTACACGGTGGAAGCGCTGGCGCGCAGCGGTGTGGGGGCACTGGATCTGATCGATGATGATAAGGTCTGCCTGACCAATCTCAACCGCCAGATCATCGCCACCCGCAGCACGGTAGGGCAATATAAGGTAGATGTGGCTGCGCAGCGCATCCACGACATTGACCCGGACATCAGGGTGACCACCCACCGGTGCTTCTTTGGCCCGGAAACACAGGACCAGTTCGACTTTACCCAGTACGACTATGTGGTGGATGCCATTGACACCGTTACCGGCAAGCTGGCGCTGGTGATGAAGTGCAAAGAGGTGGGCACTCCCATTATCTGCTCCATGGGCGCAGGCAACAAGATGGACCCGACCCGCTTTGAAGTGACCGATATCTACAAGACCTCGGTCTGCCCGCTGGCCAAGGTGATGCGCACCGAGTGCCGCAAGCGCAGGATCAAGCACCTGAAGGTGGTCTACTCCAAGGAGCCTGCCATGACCCCCATCGAGGATGACGACATCAGCTGCAAGTATCACTGCATCTGCCCTCCGGGCACCCAGCGCAAGTGCACCCAGCGCCGTTCGGTGCCGGGTTCCAATGCCTTTGTACCCTCGGTGGCTGGCCTGATCATCGGCGGCGAGGTGGTAAAAGACCTTGTGGGCTTTGTGCCGATGAAGGGGTAAAACAGACCGCAGACTCCTGCTGTGTGGGACGATTTGAAATGTGCTCCGCGTTGCTTTGCGCATAAGCTAAGAAAATTATATTTTTGATTTTGGGGTCCAGAAACGCCTGCGGGCATTTCTGGACCCCATTTTCATGGGCGGGGGGCGTGGAGGAAAGGCTTGTGCTTACGGGCAGAACGTTAACTCCGCCGCGCGAATGTTTCCACAGGAAACCAGCGCGGCAGCTTCCGCTTTCGGTCATGACTCCTTCCGTGAAAAGGCAATTCTGGAAAATCCGCAGATTTTCCAGAATTGCGAAATAAAATAATAATTCCGCTGAAAATGGTCGGAGCATCAGCGGAGACCATTTAAGATCGTGCTTTTTACGCGCTGCAGCGTTCTATAATATAAATTTGCAACTAATTTGCATTTTGATATTGCAATTGGAGAGAATATCGTGTATAATCATCCCTGTTCAAAAATGCAACCAATTTGCAATTTACTAAAATGAAGCGACGAACGGTCGTTTTTAGGAGTGTATATGGAACTGTTTCTGGATGTTCTGGGCGAATCTCTGGTGGATACCGCCAAGATGCTGCCCTTCCTGTTTTTGGCTTATCTTCTGATCGAGTATATCGAGACCCGCCACGGTGAGCGCATTGAAGCACTGCTGGCAGGCGGCGGGCGCTGGGGCGCGATTCCGGGCGCGGTGCTGGGCTGTGTGCCGCAGTGCGGCTTTTCGGCCATTGCGTCCAACTTCTACTCCTCCCGCGTCATCACGCTGGGCACCCTGATGGCCGTCTACCTTGCCACCAGCGACGAAGCCATCCCGCTGCTGGTATCCATGCCGGCCTACTGGGATAAGCTGGCTGTGCTCATGGTCATCAAGGTGGTATACGCCATTGTGGTGGGCTTTGTGCTGGATTTTGTGCTGCGCGGCGTGCTGCCCAAATCGCTGCGCGGCGGCTACACCGGCCATGCCGACGAGGTGGACTGTCACGAGGAGCACAGCGACGAAGAGGGCAAGCCCGCCCCCATCTGGAAAGCGGCCCTGCGCCACACGCTGGAGATCTTTGTGTTCATTTTTGCGTTCAGTCTGGTGTTCGGCCTGATCGTGGAAGGCGTGGGCGAAGATGTGTTTGCAGACCTTCTGGGCAGCATGGGCTTCTTCCAGCCGGTAGTGGCTGCGCTGGTGGGCCTGATCCCCAACTGCGCCGCCAGCGTGCTGCTGACCCAGCTGTATGTGGAAGGTGCTCTGCGCTTTTCCAGTCTGGTGGCGGGCCTTTGCACCGGTGCAGGCGTGGGCCTTGCGGTGCTGTGGCGCACCAATCCTTCGTGGAAGCAGAACCTGTTCATCACCGGCCTGACATGGGGTGCAGGCGCATTCCTCGGCGTGGCAATGCAGGTGGTCGTGGCCGTGTTTGCGTGATCCCAAGAAGAAGCTGCAAAGAAAACGGCATCGTGAAACAAAATAAGGCTATTGCATGGAATTCTGTGCAGTAGCCTTATTTTTATGCCCAAATGCACCCCAATTTTAAAAAAGTATGGTATACTGGTACAAAACTCAGTTCCATAGGGGAGAATAGAATGCAATATAAGATTCTGGCAAGCGATTACGACAACACACTGGTGCCCTTTGGCGAGGGCAAGCCGCGTCAGAAGGTGGTAAAAGCCATCAAAAAGCTGCAGGCCGCAGGCGGCAGATTTGTGCTCAGCACCGGACGCGCGTATCCGTGCGTCAACCTCAAAGGCCAGCTGGGCGGCATCCGGTTCGATTATGCCATCACCTGCAACGGTGCCTGTGTGGTGGACCGCGAGGGCCGCATCGTGGCCGAGCACCCGCTCACCGCTGAGGAAATGTACGCGCTGGTGGATTTCTGCGAGGATTATAACTATCCGCTGCAGTTCAATTTCAGGGATGCCTGCTACGCCTACTGCGAGTATGAATATCTGCACAGGGGCTATCAGCAGATGAACAGCATCGGGCTGGACTGCGTGGATGGCGAAGATCAGGACCGCCACCTGATCGATATGCCCCACGCGGCCTTTGCGGCAGTGCCGCCGGAGCACGTGGCAGATTTTGCGGCAAAGTACGGCCATCTGGGCCTGCACTGGATGCAGGTGGGTGCGCAGAATGCCGACGGCCTGTGCTACTACGACATCGTGCGCGGTGGAATGGACAAAGGCGTTGGCCTTGCCGACCTGTGCGAAAAGATGGGCCTGACACTGGCCGATGCCGTGGCGGCAGGCGATTCTGCCAACGATGTGGCCATGCTGAAGGCAGCGGGCCTTGGCTGCTGCATGGCAAACGGCACGCCGGACGCAAAGGCTGCCGCCGACCGCATCATTGGCGATGTGCGGGAGGACGGCCTTGCCGACCTGATCGATGAGCTGTGGTTCGACGGCCCCAGAGCAGAGCCGTCCGGCCGCGACCTTGGCTCGCCTTGGGATAAAATTGAAAGTGCAGGCGGACAATGAGCTTTGAACCGGTGTATAACGAACACAGCCGGGCGCTGATCCTTGGCACATGGCCCAGCCCCAAAAGCCGGGAGATGGCCTTTTACTACGGCCACCCGCAGAACCGCTTCTGGCCCGTGCTGGCCGCGCTGACCGGTGAGCCGGTGCCTGCCCGTGAGGACATTGAAGCCAAAAAGCAAATCATCCTGCGCCATGGGCTGGCCCTCTGGGACACGCTGGAACGCTGCACCATCACCGGCGCAGCGGATGCTTCCATCAAGGATGTAGTGCCGAATGATATTGCCGCTCTGCTGGCAAAGGCACCCATCGAAGCAGTATTCTGCAACGGAGCCACCGCATACCGGATCTATACAAAGTATCTGCAGCCGGTGTCCGGCATTGCAGCGGTAAAGCTGCCCAGCACCAGCCCGGCAAACGCTGCCTGCCGCCCGGAAAAGCTGCGCGAAATCTGGGGCGCGGCTCTCTTGCCGTGGATCAACAAATGATGGCCAGGTTGTAAATTATCCGTGAAAGCCTTGCGTTTTTCGCGGGGTGCGGTATTATGGATGACATAAGGGGCAATGCCCCGGACAAGGAGAAGAAACATGAGCAAGATCATCCGCACCAGAAAGCCCAGCGTTCTGCCATTTTATGCAATGGCACTGGTCTTTTTGGTATTGTGCGCGGTACTGCCGGTGTATAAGCTGTGGGCGCTTCTGGCGGCGCTGGGCGGTGCATTTGTGGCCTTTGGTGCGGCACAGAAGGTCTGCCCGCCCCGGGTAGTGGAGCATGAAGTGCCTTTCCACACCGGCAGCGGCGATGTGGATGAGATGCTGGCCGACATCCAGCAGAAGCTGGACGCCCTCCACGCACTGAACGAGGCTCTGCCCGACCCGGAGCTTTCCGCCGCCATGACCCGGATGGAAAAGGCAGGCCGCTCCATCGTGGAGACGGTGGAGGCCAGCCCCGCCAAGGCCAAGCAGGTGCGCCGCTTTGCGAACTACTACCTGCCCGACGCGGTGAACATTCTCGAGCAGTACGCCAGACTCGCCCGTCAGGGCGTGCGGGGCGAAAACGCCGCCGCCATCCGGTCGGAGGTGGAGCACAACGCGGCCTCCATCGCCACCGCATTCGAGAACCAGCTGGATGCGCTGTATGCCGCCGAGAGCATGGATCTCTCGGCAGACCTGACAGTATTGCAGAATATGCTGAAAGGACAAGGGCTGAGTTGAGGCTGGCTTGCCCTCTCAGGCGCTGACGCGCCAGCTCTCCCAAAGGGAGAGCCTTTGGTGGAAACTGATAGTTTACCGGCCCCTCGGAAAGCCTCTCCCTCTGGGAGAGGTGGCAATGCGAAGCATTGACGGAGAGGGCAAGGCCGCGTATCGATTTGGAAAGGAAGGAATCCCCCATGGCTGACAACACGTTCAATTTCGATCTCGACGCACCCGCAGTCCCCACCCTGACCCTCGACCCGGTGGAAACCCCTGCGGAGGAAAAGCAGCCGGAGCCTGTTGAGGCCCCCGCGCCCGAGCAGCAGGTCAGGCTGACCCCCGAGGAACAGGCGATGGTGGACTCCTTCGCCCAGAAGATCGACATCACCAACAGCCAGCAGGTGCTGCAGTACGGCTCCGCCTGTCAGAAGAAGATCGGCGATTTCTCCGAGGCTGCGCTCTCCAAGGTGTCCACCAAGGATCTGGGCGAAGTGGGCGATATGATCACCAGCCTGATCGGTGAGCTGAAGAGCTTTGATGCAGGCGAGGAAGAAAAAAAGGGCATCCTCGGCTTCTTCAAGAAAAAGGGCAGTCAGCTCGACAGCATGAAGACCAAGTACAACAAGGCCGAGACGAATGTCGAGACCATCCAGTCTGCCCTCGAGAAGCATCAGGTGCAGCTGCTCAAGGACATCGCCATGCTGGATAAGATGTATGATCTGAACATGGCCTACTTCAAGGAGCTGAGCATGTATATCCTTGCCGGCAAAAAGAAGCTGGCCGATGTGCGGGCAAATGAGCTGCAGCAGGCCATGGACAAGGCCAAGGTTTCCGGCCTGCCGGAGGACGCACAGGCTGCCCGCGATCTGGCCGATCAGTGCGAGCGGTTTGAGAAAAAGCTCTACGATCTGGAGCTCACCCGCAACATCAGCCTGCAGATGGGCCCCCAGATCCGCCTTTTGCAGAACAACAACACCATGATGGCGGAAAAGATCCAGTCCACCATCGTCAACACTATCCCGCTGTGGAAGAACCAGATGGTGCTGGCATTGGGTCTGGCCCACAGCCAGCAGGCCATGCAGGCCGAGCGTGCCGTTACCGATATGACCAACGACCTGCTCAAGAAAAATGCCGAGGCTCTGAAGATGGGTACCATCGAGACCGCAAAGGAATCTCAGCGCGGTGTGGTGGATATCGAGACCCTGCAGCAGACCAACAAGAGTCTGATCGAGACGCTGGACGAGCTGAACAAGATCCAGAGCGAGGGCCGCGCAAAGCGCGCTGCCGCCGAGCAGGAGCTGAACCGCATCGAGGACGAACTGAAAGCAAAAATGATGGAGATCCGGAGCTGAGATGGCAAACGCAGATTTTTCGCAAAAACAGAACAGCACTTCCGGCGGTTTTGACGCGGGCAGCTACCGCGAACAAAAACAGCCGGAGCAGGCCGTGCCGCTGACACCTCTGCAGCAGAAGCTGGCAGGGCTGGAAGCAAAGCTGCCCGCAGCCCTTTCCACCCGCGCAGCTGCACTGGCGTTGAGCGTGGTGGTGATGCTGGCGGCCTTTTTGGGCTTTGGCAGCGCCAAGCTGCGCAGCCGGTACAACGAAGTCCGCAAATGGTACACGGTGGGTGTGGCGGCAGACAACGGCTATAACCTCAACGAGGAGCTGACCACCCGCATGAACACGGCGGCAAACATCATCACTACCGCCAGCAGCACGCTGGGAGCGGACAGTGCCGAGGTGCAGGCCGCACAGAGCGCGCTGAGCGATTTTACCGCCTGTCTGGAAGCTGTGCAGAACGGCGGCAAAAGTCAGGCACTCACCTCGCTGCCCTATTATCAGGGCAGCACGATGCATGCGCTGTATCAGGCCAACGAGGTGCTGGGGTCGCGGATCGATCAGCTCTACGCAAAGCTGCAGGAGCAGGCCGCAGACCCCATGAAGATGGGCGCGGTGCAGGGCCAGTACGGCCAGTTCAACAGTGCGGCTACCATCATCGGCACCCTGAAATACAACGATGCCGTTTACGACTACCAGAAAGAGACCGGCGGCTTCCCGGCCAGCGTGCTGGGAGCCATTGCCGGTGTAAAGGAGGTTGAACCCTTCGCATGAAAAATTTTGCAAAACGCGTAAGCGCTCTGGTGCTGGCCCTTGTGGTGGGCGCAGCGGCCCTGTGCCCGGCGGCCCTTGCCGCCGCCAGCCTGCCGGACCTGCCCAAAGACGAATGTGTGGTGGATGATGCCAACATCCTGAGCGACAGCACTACCCAGACCATCGTTGATCTGAACAACCAGCTGCAGTCCAGCTGCAACGGAGCAAAGATCGGCGTACTGACTGTAGATTATACGGGTAATTATTCCACTGAGGATTATGCAACACAGGCCTTCAACGCCTGGGGCATCGGCTCGGCTTCCGAGAACAACGGTGTGCTGATCCTGCTGGTGATGGAATCGCCCATCTACGAGGATGGCGATTACTACGTGACCTACGGCGACGGCTTCCGCAACACCACGCTGGAAAGTCAGGCCAGTGCCCTCGCTCAGACCATGGAAGGTGATTTTGTTAACCGCGATTACAGCGATGCAGTAATCACCTGTGCCAACAATGTGGCCGACACCATTGCAAGTGTTTATGGGGTAAATCTGAACAATGGCAGCTACGACGACGGCAGCTATGCCCAGCCGGACGACGGCCCCACCACCTTTGGGGATATCGTTCTGGGTATCGTGATCCTGTTCATGTCCCTGATGGTGATGCTGATCATCGTACTGTTCGTGTTCCGGGTGTTCATTGCACCCATCGGCCATGCAGTGGGCTGGAACTGGGGCCCCTTCGCATGGGGCTACATGGCAGGCTCGGCCCGTCGGCATTATCGTCCCGGCCCGCCGCCTCCTCCGGGCCCCGGCTTTGGTCCCGGATACGGCCCGGGCTATGGCCCCGGCCCCCGCAATGACCGGCCCCGCCCACCCCGGAACAATAACCGCCGTCCGCCCCGGCCTCCCATGGGCGGCGGCTTTGGCGGCGGGTCCTTCGGTGGCTCCCGCGGAGGCGGCTCCTTTGGGGGCGGTTCGTTCGGCGGCGGCAGCTTCGGCGGCGGCTCCTTCGGTGGAATGGGCGGCGGCGGCAGCCACGGCGGCGGCGGTGGCCGCGGCCGTTAAAAACACAAAAACACGGAGAACTGCTGTGGG
>OKZW01000214.1_pt1 | contig 9473 bp, 9 predicted proteins | sample 1608391 | NCBI WGS metagenome assembly OKZW01 (sample SAMN02674795, study PRJEB24791) | human gut metagenome, SKBSTL041 | isolation source: stool | host: Homo sapiens | place: USA
ACGGTACCTACAATGATGGCGGTCGGTTCTTCTACGTTTGCGTCGATGGCTTCCTGTAGCCAGCGGCTGAAAAGTGAAAGCGGGTCGCAGGGAAGTTCGCTTTCCCTTAACCCGCTTTTGGTATATTCTTGCCGGATATCAGCTATATTCTTCATTCATTCAAGATTCATGATTTCTAATTCCAAATTTCTACATCGGTACTTCTATCAATAAGATATGTGAGTCCTTCAATGTTTCGAGTTCGAAACTTTTCGTATCATAGACGCCCATTCCGTCGCGACGTTTCAGTACTTCTCCGTCTACTACGATTTCTCCTTCGATCAGGAAAATGTATACGCCGCCATGACTTTGGTGCAAGTGATAACCGAGTTTCTTTCCGGCTTCCACCTTTCCGATAGAAAACCAGGTGTCTTGTAGAAGTGAAGCGGGAGTACTGCCGTCGGGCGATACAATCACTGCCAGTTCGTTCGGTCGTTCCAGCTCTTTGATGCTGAAATCCTTGTAGACAGGATGTGTATTCCGCTCTCTCGGCATAATCCATATTTGCAGGAATTCTACCGGCTCTACAGGGCTGGCATTCACTTCACTGTGGAAAATACCCGTTCCGGCACTCATCGTCTGAATCTCTCCGACAGTGATGATACGGCTGTTTTTCTTGCTGTCACCATGTTGCAGATGTCCTTTCAATGGAATGGAGATAATCTCCATATTTTTATGCGGATGGGTTTGGAACCCTTCTCCGGGGGCGACTTTGTCGTCATTCAATACGCGGAGGGCACCGAAGTTTATACGGTCAGAATCGAAGTATTCGTCGAAACTGAAGGTATGGTAACTATCCAGCCAGTCATATTGGGAATGTCCTCTTGTATCTGCTTTATGTATTACTTTCTTCATAATTTTCTCCTTTTCTAATTGTTTATATACTTCTGTAACAAGGGAAGTCAGGTAAAGGTTCTATCTCTTCACTTCATTTAGCAAAGGCTTGTGGTTGATGAAATCCTTGATATTCTGAAGTGTGGTCATGGCGATATTTCCCATTGCTTCACGTGTGAAAAAGGCTTGATGCGAAGTGACAATCACATTGTTAAATGAGAGCAGACGGGCAAGCACGTCGTCGTCGATGATGCGGTCGGACTGGTCTTCGTAGAAATATTCGCTTTCTTCCTCGTACACATCCAATCCGGCAGAACCGATTTTCTTGTTTTTTAAGCCTTCGATCAGGGCATTGGTGTGAATCAATTGTCCACGACCGGTATTGATGATCATGACTCCGTCTTTCATTTTGCTGATGGAGTAGTCATTGATCAGATATTTGGTGGCTTCGGTAAGTGGGCAATGTAGGGAAATAATGTCGGAACTATGGTACAATTCGTCCAGAGAAGTATAAACGATTTGTTCTTCCCTGGCAAAGTTGTAGTCGGGATAAAGGTCATAAGCCAGTATATTCATTCCGAATCCCTTTAAGATATGAATCAGAATTTTGGCGATTTTTCCTGTACCGATGATACCTGCCGTCTTACCGTGCATGTCGAATCCCATCAGACCGTGAAGGGAAAAGTTTCCGTCTTTTGTACGCCACGAAGCGCGTGGAATCTTTCGGTTGAGAGAGAGCATGAGTGCTACGGTATATTCGGCAACGGCATAAGGCGAATATGCAGGAACCCGTACAACGGTGATTCCGGCAGTGGCGGCAGCGTTCAGGTCTACATTATTGAATCCTGCACATCGGAGTGCCAGCAGTTTTACTCCGTTGGCTGCCATAGCATGAATGACTTCTGCATCGGCCGTATCGTTGACAAAGATACAGACCGCATCTACTCCTTGCGTCAATAGCACGTTATTCTTATTCAGATGTCCTTTATAATAACGGAATTCAAATCTGAACTCTTTGTTTTTATCGTTGAAAGAAGCTTCGTCATAAGGCTTTGTTCCGAAAAATGCAATTGTATAGGCCATAATATTTTCTGTTTTTATTCTTATTAATAAACGTAAAAACAGGGTGGTTTGTTTATCTTTACCTCCGCTCTGAATGTGAATTGTTTCATTAGAAACAGTTTTTATTTTCAATCAAAATGAGCTGGTAAACGAAAATAAGTGCACAAACATACGTCTCGTGTGCAGGAATATTGTATCTTTGCGCCCGAATTAATTTAAAAAAGATTTAGATGAGAAAAAATTTCTTGATTGGATTTGTAATGTTAATCGTTTCAATTCCAACTTTTGCCGGAGATTATCTAACTAATACGAATCAGAATGCTGCTTTCTTGCGCATGATAGCCCGCGGCGCTTCCATTGATATTGATGGAGTTTATAGTAATCCTGCCGGACTGGCATTCCTTCCCCAAAACGGTTTACAGGTAGCACTGACTATTCAGAGTGCATATCAGACTCGTGATATTGCTGCTACAAGTCCTTTGTGGACTATGGATGGACAGACTTCCGTGCGCAATTATGAAGGAAAAGCTTCGGCTCCCGTTATCCCTTCTGTACATGCTGTATATAAGAATGGTGACTGGGCATTTTCCGGTAGTTTCGCTATCGTTGGTGGTGGTGGAAAAGCTTCTTTCAATACAGGTTTGCCTATGTTTGATGCAGCTGCTATCGGCTTGGTAAATTCTACAAGTGATATGTTGAAACCTAATATGTACAATATCAATTCAGCCATGGAAGGTCGTCAATATATTTATGGTTTGCAGTTAGGGGCAAGCTATAAGATTAATGAACACTTTTCAGTTTTTGCCGGAGCCCGTATGAATTACTTTACAGGTGGATATAAAGGTTTTCTGAATATTGCCTTGAAAGAAGGAGTAGCAGGACAGATCGGTGCTGCTATAGTACAACAAATTATGGGGGCTAATCCTAATTTGAGTTTAGAACAGGCACAGCAGATTGCACAAGAACAATCTGCACCTATGCTTCAGAAACTGAATGATACGAAGCTTGAACTGGATTGTGACCAGACAGGTTGGGGATTGACGCCGATTATCGGTGTAGACGCTAAGTTCGGTAAGTTGAATTTGGCTGCGAAGTATGAGTTCAAAGCTAATATGAATATTGAGAACAATACACATAAATTGGAATTTCCGGATGCTGCTGCTGCCTATATGGCACCTTATCAGCATGGTGTGAATACTCCAAGTGACCTCCCTTCTATGTTATCTGTAGCAGCAAGTTATGAATTCTTGCCTTCTCTTCGTGCTTCAGTAGAGTATCATTTCTTTGATGACAAGAATGCAGGTATGGCTGATAACAAGCAGAAGACATTGAAACATGGAACACACGAATACCTGGCTGGTGTAGAATGGGATATAAACAAAATATTCACAGTCAGTGGTGGTTATCAGAAAACTGATTATGGATTGAGCGATGCTTTCCAGACAGACACAAGTTTCTCTTGTGATTCTTATTCAGTCGGTTTGGGCGGTCGTATTAATCTTAGTAAGGCGTTAAGTTTAGATGTTGCTTATTTCTGGACTACCTACAGCGATTATACCAAAGAAAATCCACGTGGCTTGGATGGGGCTATGGCTTCAATGGATAAAGATGTTTATAGTCGTACAAACAAAGTGTTTGGTGTAAGTGTAAACTATAAGTTCTAATATTAATCCGCTACGATTTTATATTAAAGAAGCCGTCTCGAACATTGTTCAGAGGCGGCTTCTCATATTATATATACCTAATATTATATATGTAATAGATTAGAAAGAATATTGTACCAGCATATTCAGCCGATTGGCATGGCGGGTAGAAGAGTTGAAATCAGTGCGCCATCCTCTCAGATATTCAACACCTACTTGCATATTGCTAGTCACATTCCAGAAAGCATTTGCTACGAAATACTGTCCTTTTCGGTATGCTTCCGGATTATCACTCGGATAGTTGTTTTCAGAGTAAAGTCTGGATAAGCTGTATGTACCGGATACAAAGATATTCGGGCAAATATTATATTGCAACCCCGCATACCAGCCCAGCATCGGAAGAACCTGCATCTTGCCTTCATTATCCGGATCGGGAACGATGTCCACATTCAGATTACTTAAGTCGTTCAGATAAGAACCAATTCCTTTTCCATAATTAAACTGTCCGAACACTTGCCACTTCTTGGTTACATTAAAGGTGGTAGATGCTTGCAGGCCAAATCCGGTAGTCGAAAAAGCCTTGTCGTGCACATTACTTGAATAAGTCATGCTGCGTACGATTGCACCCAACTTAATATGACTGTTACTATTCCAGTTATACTGTGCAGAAGCTGCAAAATCCGGCATTCGTTGCGTGTTGATAGATACATCGCTATTCGTTGTACCGTCTACCGAAGGCATTTCCATGGCAACGCCGAATCTCCAGTTTTTCAGTTTATCGCACATATAACTCAGTTGAGTGGTACGATAGAAAGCGGAACCGTTCGGACCGGCGAAGTCAATTGTTGCAGGCAGAGCCGAAAGGTCCATGAATGAACCGTAGCTGTATCCGATGGTAAATCCTAAGAACTGCGCATACGCATTTTGAAGTTCAAACGTCTTCCCATCTCCACGGAAGTTTCCGGCGGTATACACCACGAAGTCGCCCAGATGCTTGGTTCGTCCTACCAATTTCAGGAATAGGGTAGAAGTGGTGATGTCCATCTGAAATTGATTCTTGGCAAAATTTCCCTTTCCGGGCTGTCCGATCAATGCCGGATAGAAATCCACATCGTCAACGATGCCGTTGAAATCATACTCTGCCGTCGCACGTACGTAGCCACCGATACCAAGGGCGAATTTTCCTTTCTGATCCGTCAGAAGGAAGCGGGGAGCATTCGGGTCGTGAAAACGCATCTGAGAGCGGTCGTTCATGATTCGGATGATTTCATCTCCGGCCTTGTCCCTGGAGACGAACATGATGGAATTCGGTTCCTCATCCTCGATGACTACTTTCTTTTGCGCATGAGCACAGACGGGGAAAATTCCGATCCCCAGTAGCATAGCTACCATTTTAAAGCTTGTTTTCATTATCAGTTAAGTTTTAGGTGAATGCCCAATGAACAACTAAAAAAAGAAATGGTTGAGAGGGGCTAAGGAAAAATTGCCAAACTTATCGGAAGAATTGCTATTTATAATCGTTCTAAAAAAGCGGATCTTTGTATCGTACTAATTAGATAAATAAAATACGAGAATGGAAAAAGTAGATTTTACTCAAGGAATATTGGCGATGGAGTCAGACCTGCATCGTTTCGCATATAAGTTGACTTCAGACCGTGATTCTGCCAACGACTTAGTTCAGGATTGTGTATTGCAGGCATTGGATAATCATGAGAAATTTACGCATGCCAAGAATCTGAAAGGATGGATGTTTACCATCATGCGTAATATCTTTGTCAACAACTACCGGCGCACGGTCCGCGAAATGAATTTGATCGATGATACCTATTCCATCAATCAGCAAAGTTTGATAGAAGATGAAGAAGGCGACCGTTTCGAGTTTGCTTATGACATGAAGCAGCTGTATAGAGTGATCCATTCCATCCCCGAAGATATGAAAGTTCCTTTCCAGATGTTTGTAGCTGGATTTAAATACAGGGAAATTGCCGAAAAATTAGGATTGCCGATGGGGACGGTAAAGAGCCGACTTTTCTTTATCCGTAAGCGTCTGAAAGAAGAATTGAAAGACTTCTCCTGATGCAACTTTCTAATTGAGTGATGTGTTTTAAGGTCAAAGTGAAGCCTTCCTGTCAAAATACGACGAATGACAGGAAGGCTTATTTAATTTGAAATATTCTTCCGAAATACTTGGTTTATAAAATAAACCTATTTATATTTGCATCGAGTAAGAGAGATGCGCAGCTCCTTACTTTTTTTAATCCATATAAGGTTTATAAAATAAACTAATTAAATCGTATCAACTAATTGATTGGAGGAAAGTAAAAGATGAAACGCTTGTTATTCATTGCTTTAGGGATTATTTGTTACCACGTTGTTACTTTTGCACAAGAAGTAAAAGTAGAAGTGCGGGGTATTCGTAGTGCAAAAGGCGCTATTATGGTCATGGCACAACAGGATTCGGAATCGAAGCCGGTATATGCGATGGCTACTGCTGTTAAAGATACAGTGACTGTTGTTCTAAAAGATGTTCCATGGGAAAAGTTTTTAATCTCTCTTTTCCATGATGAGAACGGAAACTGGGAATTGGACATGAATGAACAGGGAATACCGGTAGAAGGGTATGCCCGGGAAAAATGCAAGAAAGAGGCGGATGCTTCGGCTACCGTTAAAATGAAGATGTATTATCCGGTAAATGACTAACAGTATGCGATACCTGATATTTCTGATATTGGCCGGCTTTACCGGAGTTACTGCTTGGGGGCAGACTTCGACGACTGCTCGGCCGATGGCTGTGAATGATACTCTGACAGAAGATTCCACTTATGCGTTGCAGGAAGTGGTGGTACGGACAAGTCCTGTGAAACGGAAGGCAGACCGTTTTATCCTGTCCGTCCCTCCTGCACAGAACAAAGACGGAGTCGAACTCCTTCAACAAGCGCCCGGAGTATGGTTGTCCGACGAGCGGATTTCCATCAATGGTTCTTCCGGCACGAAGGTGTTTGTAGATAATAGGGAGATAAAACTTACCGGAGAGATGCTGATAGGCTATCTCCGTTCTTTGAAATCGGACGATATTGCCCGCGTTGAAGTGCTTCCAATGGCGGGAGCCGATAAGGATGCCGATGCTCAGGGAGGTGCTATACATATTATAATGAGACGTCATACGGACAAAGGATTTCAGGGAAATCTTTCTATGAATGCTTCTTTTGCCTCTTCCTTGCAATCTTATCAGCCTAGTGGTAGCTTGAATTATCATAGTGGGAAGTGGGATACCTATGGATTTGCTTCCGGTACTTTGGTTCCTCAGAATAAAGGAGATTTGTACGTTACCCGTGATTATGTAGCGGGAGATAAAGGTTTTTCCAGTCTGGCCCGTATGAAGCAGCCTTCGCGTTACGGGACGATTCGGATGGGAACAGTTTATACGATGGACTCTTCCAATAGTCTGGGAGTAGAGCTGGAGTATGTTCGTCGCGGATACATCTGGCCGTCTCAGAGTTACTCTACTCTGTCGGTAGGACCGCTGGATATGGAAAGTCAGGGTGTGTATCGTCAGAAAGAGACTTACAATATGTATACAGCTACTGCCAACTATATACATAAACTGGATAAGGACGGTTCGGTGCTGAAGCTTGTCACCGACTATATCTCTAAAGATCTGCATGGCAGAAATCAGTATCAAATTTTTCAGGAGATAGGTGCTCTAAATAAAGATACCGTTTACCGTTCCCGCTCTAATGCCACTTATCAGATCGCAACTGCCGATCTGTCGTGGAAACAACAGTTACATAAGAAATCGTTTTTCCAGATAGGAATGAAATATACCTATACGGGAATGAAAGATGATGCCTGTTACGAAGGGCTGGAACCTGACGAAAGTTGGAAGCCCAATGTTGCTTATGGATATGAACTCGATTATCACGAGAATATCGGTGCTTTATACGGAACTTATTCTCTGGATATGAAAAGAGGATCTGTTCATATTGGACTTCGGGGAGAATATACGCAAACCTCCAATGAAACAGAACGTCGGACGAGAAAATACTGGGATTGGTTTCCACATATCGACGGAAATTTCTATTTTGATGAAATTCACAAGTGGATGCTTATCGGTCAGTATGGACGCTATATAGAACGTCCGACTTTTTCGGCTCTCAACCCGAACCGGATTCAGACTTCCGAATATAGTTATCTGATAGGCAACCCGATGTTGCGTCCTACTTATATTAATAAATTCAGTATTACGCTGGTCTATAACTTCCGGTATACATTGACTGTTGGCGGCAATTTGCACCATGATCTGATCCGTCAGTTTGGTAAAGAAGATGCGGAGAATTCGGATATATCATATGTCATCAATGAGAATCACAATCGTGAGAACCATTGGTTCGTAGCCATCACTGCTCCCTGGCAGCCGCTCAATTGGCTGAATCTGAATGCCAGCTTTATCGGAGTGAGGCAAGATATCCGCATGTATCGGGAGGACGATTACTTTGGGCACTTCCTTTATTTCGCCAATGCTAATGCTACGGTCCTTTTACCGTCAGACTATTCGTTGGAAGCACAATATAATGGAGTTAGCCGGTTGTATTCCGGTAATAGCGGGATCGATCCTCGTCATACATTCAACCTGCACCTGCGCAAAAAATGGAAAGACGGGCGTTGTGTAGCTACTTTGGGGGTAGACAATATCTTCAACCGATATAATTCTTATTTCAGCAATGTACCGAGTTATTCATCTCAAAATCGTTTTGAACTGGCTTCGAGCGGAAGACTGATGAAACTCACATTTACCTGGAATTTCAATCATGGAAAGAAATCGGGTGCGGTGACTGTAGAAAAGAAATCGGCAAGTGAAAGAAGCCGTATCGAAGGAAAATAGACAAGGATTTTTGGTTTATTACGTAAACAATATTATTTTTGAAACAAAATTGATAGAATATGGAAGACAAGAGAATTTCAGAGAAAGAGAGTTTGGAACTGATTGCCTGCATGATTCGGGAGACGCAGGACAATACAGCCCGTTATGCAGCCTACCCATTATTGATATGGGGATATACTACTGTGGCTATATCACTTGTGGTATGGTACTTTTATTTGCAGACGGGAGTGTGGCAGATCAATTTTCTCTGGTTTGCTTTGCCTGTCATTGCCGGACCGCTGACTATCTTTTTTAATAGGAAAGACAAGAATAAGGGAGCAAAAAATTACATAGACCGGGTGACTGGTCAGATATGGGCTGTGTTTGGAGTAGTAGGTTTTTGTCTGTCTTGCATGGCATTTGTTGTCCGTATTGATATTCTGTTTGTAATTTCCTTATTGATGGGGATGGGGGCTACTCTTACGGGGTTGGTATGTAAGTACAAGCCGCTTAGTATAGCAGGGATGACTGGTATCGCCCTTTCTTTTTCCATGCTTTTTATTCATGGAAGCGGGGTATATCTGGTGTTTGCCGCCATCTTTATAGTGATGATGATTGTCCCCGGACATATTATGAATAAACAGATGAAGAAGCAATGTTTAAAGAACTGAATCCTATCTTGCATTCACAGCTTCGCTTGGCTATAATGTCGATTCTGCTGACGGTGGAGGAGGCTGAGTTCGTCTACTTGAAAGAGAAGACCCAGTCGACAGCGGGAAACCTCAGTGTGCAGTTGGATAAGCTCAGCAAGGCGGGTTATGTGGAGATAACAAAAACTTTTAAAGGAAAAATGCCTTGTACACTTTGTAGGATTACTCCGCAGGGAGTGGATGCCTTTGAAGAATATATAGAGGCGTTGAAATCTTATCTGGTGGGAAAATTATGATTTTCCTGAGAATTTGATGGGATTGATGGAAAATGGCAGTGTCTGATTAAAAACAATGAGAAATTATGAAAAGGAGTATTGTTTTATT
>OKZW01000219.1_pt1 | contig 9364 bp, 8 predicted proteins | sample 1608391 | NCBI WGS metagenome assembly OKZW01 (sample SAMN02674795, study PRJEB24791) | human gut metagenome, SKBSTL041 | isolation source: stool | host: Homo sapiens | place: USA
TGCGTTTTCCAACTTTCGTTGTATCCATCTTTCGTCCTGCAAAAGTACGACTTCTTTTCATTCTTTACCGTTTTTTTGCCGTCATTTTTCAGAGAAAAGCATCCGTTACTATTTTGTTTTTATTTTAGGGCTGTATGTCATTGACTTCTTTTGCCCACAATGTTAGAATACGAAAGGTGCGGCCCCGGGCGCTTTGTGCGTTTTGGCACCCGGAGCGCACCGTTTTTTGCATTTAGGATAGGAAAAAAGGAAAACAATATCTCGGAGGAGCGTATCTCAATGAACATCGATTTTGAGTCCCGCAACATCACCCGCCGCAGCTTCCTGAAGGGCGCCGGCGTCGTGGGTGCCGCCGGCCTGCTGTCCGCCTGCGGCGGCAGCAAGTCCAACAACTCCGGCAGCACGGCTGCTTCCGGCGTGGAGGCCCCCAACTCCACTGGTGCCACTCCCCTCAAGGAGTACATCTCCTGGGAGTCTGCCAACCGTGAGATCGAGAGCTGGAATCTGCTGTACAGCCAGACCCTCAGCGACGCCAACGTCGTCACCAACCTGTGGGACGGCCTGATGAGCTTCGACTGCTACGGCAAGCTGGTGCCCGCCATCGCCACCAGCTGGGAGGCCAACGAGGACTCCACCGTCTGGACCTTCCACCTGCGCGACGACGTGGACTGGGTGGACTGCAACGGCGAGGTGAAGGAGCACATCACCGCCACCGATTTTCTGGTCGGTCTGGAGTGGGTGCTGAACGCCTCCAAGAACGAGGCCAACAACACCTCCATGCCCACCCTGTACATCGTGGGCGCTGAGGAGTACTACGAGAAGACCAAGGATATGGGAGCTGCCGCCGCCGACCTGCACTATCAGGATATGCTGGACGCAGGCGTGGGCATCGAGGCTCCCGACGACTACACTCTGGTGTTCACCTGCAAAGATCCCTGCCCCTACTTTGACACCGTGGCCTCCTACACCAGCTTCTACCCCGCCTCTCAGGCGCTGATCGACGAGCTGGGCATCGAGACCTTCCGCGGCTGCGACAACACCAATATGTGGTACTGCGGCCCCTACATCGTCGAGGAGTATATTCAGGGCAACACCAAGAGCTATATCCCCAACCCCCACTACTACGATGCTGCCAATGTCAGCCGCTTCGAGCGTCTGACCGTGACCATGATCTCTGATCAGGCCATCGCATTCCAGCTCTACCAGAACCGCGAGCTGGACGAGATGGACCTGAACGAGAGCACCATCACCACCATCACCTCCGACCCCAACAACGAATACAACAGCCAGCTCTGTGAGAAGCGCGCCCGCCCCTCTGCCTACGCCATGCACTTCAACTACCAGAAGAATAACGCCGACGGCACCCCCGATGTGAACTGGAACAAGGCCATCGCCAACACCGCTTTCCGTCAGTGCTTCTACCGCGGCCTGAACCTGAAGGCATGGTTCTCCCGCTACAACAAGATCAACCCCCTGAAGTGCGAGAACGACTACTACACCATGAAGGGCCTGTGCTACAACACGCAGGGCGCTGAGTACACCACTCTGGTGGCCAAGGAGATGGGCTTCGACGCTGAGAAGTACGACGGCGAGACCATGATCCGCCTGCGTGCCAACGGCGGCGACATCTCTGCCCTGAAGAAGCAGGCCATGGAGGAGCTGAGCGCCATCGGCGTCACCTTCCCCGTCAAGGCCACCTACTTCATCATCGCCAGCAGCACCTCCGCACTGGACAACGCCACCATCCTGAAGCAGTGCTTCTCCGACAGCTTCGGCGACGACTTCATCAAGCTGGACGTCCAGACCTACGTTTCCAGCCTGACGCAGGAGGTGCGCACTCCTCAGCTCCAGAGCTTTGTCATCAACGGCTGGAGCGCCGACTTCGGCGACCCCATCAACTTCCTCGGTCAGGAGACCCTCCACGACGACAACGCTTTCTACTCTCACTACTACTCCAACATCGCCCGGGTGGCTGAGGCTCCTGCCGACTACCAGAAGGATCTGATGGACGCTTTCGAGCAGTACACCGATCTGGTCAATGCCGCCAACGCCATCGTCAACGACACCGACGCCCGCTACGAGGCCTTCGCCAAGGCTGAGGCCTATATGCTGGAGAACGTGCTGGTCAGCCCCACCTACTACGACATCGCATGGTCCCTGACCCACGCCAACGAGTACAGCAAGATCAACGCCATGTACGGTCCCTGCAACTACAAGGCCGTCAACTGGGAGACCCGTCAGGGCGACGGCTACACCACCGAGGAGTACGAGGCTTTCTCCGCTGCTTTCAATGCAGCAACCAAAGCCTGATGATTATTTTATAAAGGTTTGGTTATCATGTTAAAATACACCGTCAAGCGGCTGGCTCAGTCGCTCGTCACGATCTTATTGATCGCAACCATCGTCTTTCTGCTGATGCGCTGCCTGCCTACGGACTACTACTTCACGGAAGAACAGCTCATGAAGTTTACCGAAGAGCAGAAATACGCCGCGCTGGAAGCCGCCGGTCTGACCGACCCCATCGGCACCCAGCTGCTGAACTTCTACAACGACCTGCTCCATCTGGACTTCGGCACTTCCCGCCGCATCCAGAATGGCGCTTCCGTCGTGAAGGTCATCGGCAAGAAATTCGGCGTCTCCATGCGCCTCGGCCTGATCTCCGCCGGCATCTCTCTGCTGGTGGGCATCATGCTGGGCATCCTGCAGACCGCCTTCAAGGACAAGGTCTTTGACTGGATCGGCACGGCCTACACCGTTTTCGTCAACGCTGTGCCTTCTCTGGTCTCCTATTCGCTGGTGCTGGTCTTCGGCTCCAAATACCTGGGTTTCCCCACGCTGTACTCCACCCGTAATGTCGGCCCGTCCAGCGTGCTGCCCATCGTCTGCCTGTCGCTGGCGTCTATCGCAGGCTACGCTCTGTGGACCCGCCGCTACATGGTGGACGAGCTGACCCGCGATTATATCAAGCTGGCCCGCGTCAAGGGCCTGAGCTCCAGCGAGATCATGTTCAAGCACGTGCTGCGCAACGCCATGGTCCCCATGGTGCAGTATATCCCCCAGTCCATCCTGCTGACGGTCGGCGGCTCTCTGCTGATGGAGCGGTTCTTCTCCGTTCCCGGCATGGGCCCCCTGCTGACCGACGCCATCCAGCGCTATGACCTGAACGTCGTCCAGACTCTGGTCATCCTCTACGCTGCACTGGGCATCGTGGGTGTTTTCCTGGGCGACGTGCTGATGATGCTGGTTGACCCGCGCATTACTCTGACCGGAAAGGAGGCCGCACGCTGATGGCTAAAGCATCTGATTTTGAGGGCAAGAAGCAGGACGAACTGTTCTACTTCGTCGATTACTCTCCGGAAGAAGCCGAGCGTGTCGGCTACTCCAACTACAGCTACTGGGGTTCTGTCGTCCAGAACTTCCTCAAGCACAAGGCTGCTGTCGTCTGCCTGATCCTGTTCCTGTTCCTCGTCATCTTCTCCTTCATCGCACTGGCCATCGGCAAGTACGATTATCAGACGCTGGTGTCGGATTCCTCTCTGGCCTTCCAGAAGCCCAACAGCGAATACTGGTTCGGCACCGACAACCTCGGCCGCGACTACTGGTGTCAGGTGTGGTACGCCACTCAGGTGTCCATCCGTCTGGCCCTCATCGTTGCCGTGGGCGAGAGCATCCTCGGCGTCATCATCGGCCTGATCTGGGGCTATGTCCGTAAGCTGGACCGCTTCTTCACCGAGCTGTACAACCTCATCGACAATGTGCCTTACATCATCTACATGACCCTGATCGCACTGGTCGTCGGCCAGAGCTTCACCATCATGGCCGTCTCGATGATTGCCATCGGCTGGCTGGTCATGGCCCGCCGCGTCCGCAACATGGTGTTCATGTTCCGTGACCGCGAGTACAACCTCGCGTCCCGCTGCCTTGGCACCCCGCTGTGGCGCGTTCTGACCAAGAACATCCTGCCCTATCTGGTCTCCGTCATCATCCTGCGCATGGCGCTGAGCATCCCCGCCACCATCAACCTCGAGTCCACCCTGTCCTATCTGGGCATCGGTCTGGGCATCGAGACTCCGTCTCTGGGCCTCATCCTGAGCAAGGTGCGCGGCTTCTTCCTCGACTACCCCTACCTGCTGGTCTTCCCCGCATCCATCGTGTCCATCATCTCCATTTCCTTCTATATCATGGGCAACGCTTTCTCGGATGCTGCTGACCCGCGCAACCACGTTTAACAGATGGGAGAGAAAATCACAAAAATGGATAGACAACCGATCATCTCTGCCAAAGACGTGGAGATCACCTTTAGCCTGCGCGGCAAGAAGCTGAACGCGATCCGCAAGTGCTCGCTGGACCTTTATGACGGCGAGACGCTGGCCATCGTGGGCGAGTCCGGCTCGGGCAAGTCCGTATTCACCAAGACCTTCGTGGGTATGCTGGATGTCAACGGTAAGATCACCGGCGGCTCCATCCTGTACGAGGGCCGCGACATGACCAAGTTCACCGAGAAGGACTGGCTGGGCGTGCGCGGCAAGAAGATCGCCATGGTCATGCAGGACCCGATGACCAGCCTGAACCCGCTGAAGAAAATCGGCAAGCAGATCCAGGAGAGCATCGAGCACCATCAGGGCCTGAAGGGCGAGGCCGCCAAGAAGGCCGCCATCGAGATGCTGGCCAAGGTCGGCATCCCCGACCCGGAGCGCCGCTACGAACAGTATCCTCATGAGTTCTCCGGCGGTATGCGTCAGCGCGTGGTCATCGCCATCGCGCTGTCCTGCGACCCCGACCTGCTCATCTGCGACGAGCCGACCACCGCACTGGATGTGACCATTCAGGCGAAGATTCTGGAGCTTATCCGCAGCATCCAGAAGGAGCGCGGCATCTCGGTCATCTACATCACCCACGACCTCGGCGTCGTGGCAAAGGTGGCCGACTATGTCGATGTCATGTATGCGGGCAAGATCGTCGAGACCGGCACCATTGATGAGATCTTCTACGACCCCCGCCACCCCTACACATGGGGCCTGCTGTCGGCCATGCCCGACCTTGACACGGCTGACGAGCGGCTCTACACCATCCCCGGCTCGCCGCCGAACCTGCTGCACGAAAAGGCCGGTGACGCCTTTGCGCCCCGCAACAAGTACGCGCTGAAGATCGACGACGAGATCGACCCGCCCATGTTCAAGATCAGCGACACCCACTTTGCGGCGACTTGGCTGCTGGATCCCCGTGCCCCCAAGGTGGAGATGCCGCCGGAGCTGAAGGAACGTGTGGCCCGGATGCGCGCAGAAGCAAAAAAGATCGAGGAGGCGGAGTAAATGGCAGCACAAAGCGCTACCCCTCTGCTGAAGGTCGAGGGGCTGAAGCAGTATTTCAAGGTGAACAAAAACTTCACGGTCAAGGCCGTGGATGATGTCAGCTTTGAGATTTATCCCGGCGAGACCTATGGTCTGGTGGGCGAGTCCGGTTCCGGCAAGTCCACCATCGGCCGCAGCGTCATCCGCCTGTATGACCCCACTGCCGGCAAGATCACCTTTGATGGGCATGATATCAGTGGCAGGCTGAACCACAGCCAGAACAACACCCTGCGCACCCAGATGCAGATGATCTTTCAGGACCCCATGGCGTCCCTGAACCCCCGCAAAAAGGTGGAGGATATCATCGGCGAGGGTCTGGACATTCACCACATGTACAAGACCCGCGAAGAGCGCCGCGAAAAGGTGGAGAAAATTCTGGCCAAGGTGGGCCTTGCGCCCGAACATGCCGAGCGCTATCCCCACCAGTTCTCTGGCGGCCAGCGCCAGCGCGTGGGCATTGCCCGCGCCCTCATCATGAACCCCAAGCTCATCATCGCAGATGAGTGCATCTCGGCGCTGGACGTGTCCATTCAGGCGCAGGTGGTCAACCTGATGAAGGATATCCAGCAGGAGACCGGCACGGCCTACCTGTTCATTGCACATGACCTTTCCATGGTCAAGTACATCTCGGACCGCATCGGCGTGCTGCATCTGGGCCACCTGCTGGAGACGGGTACGACCGAAGAGATCTTCGAGAATCCCATCCACCCCTACACCCGCAGCCTGCTGTCGGCCATCCCGCTGCCGAACCCCGTTGTGGAGAAGCGCCGCGTGGCTGAGACCTACGACTACGCCACTTCCGGCATCGACTACAATAAGGGCACCGATCACCATGTGAGCGGCAGCCACTATGTCAAGTGCACCGACGAAGAGTTTGCAAAATGGTGTAAATGATAGTAAACAAAGAAGGAGCGTTCCCGCGTGGAAACGCTCCTTCTTTGTTTTATTATAATTACGCAGAAAGGAATGGAATGCAGGAGGTTCAGCAGTTATCGTAGCGGGCAAGGTTGCAGTTGCGGCGTTCGATAAAGTAGTACAGGGCTTTGCTCCGGCTGAAAAAGGCAAAGCGCATTTTATTGTAGAAGGACAAAATAGAACGGCTCTTTTGGTATGCATGACGGATGAGCTGATCCGATTCAGGGTCTAAGGCAGAACGATAGAGGATCGGGTAATCATTCAGGGCCATATCCACAAAATAGGCATCGTTTTCCAGCATGTCAGGGTACAGCTTTTCAAGAAACAGATAACGCTCTGTGACCATCGCAAGCCTGTCCTGAAAGAACTTTATACAGTCTGTATGGAGAGTGCTGCCATCGCGCTGATAATAGTAATACAGGGGTTCGTCCGAGTACACGATCTGCCCTGCGTCGAACAGGATCTTGTGTGCAATGCCAAGATCTTCCATAACACGACCGACCGGAAACCGGATGGTGTCAAACAGTTCCCGTTTGCATAATTTATTCCATGCATAACATGCGTAGGTATCCTCCGTAAAAAGCTCCCGGATGGCATCAGCACCTTGAAAGAGCGTAACGTTTCGGGAAGAAAGCGGAGCAGGGACCTCCGGCGCGTCAGCATAGACGAGTTTCCAATGGACGGCAGAAATATCAGTGTGGTACTCATGGAGCAGATCATAAAGGGTCTCGATGAAATTTTCTGCAATGTAATCATCGCTGTCAACAAAGGAGATGTACGCACCGGATGCCGCATCCAGTCCCACATTCCGGGCATCGGATAGGCCACCGTTTTTCTTATGGATGACCCTGATGCGTGCGTCCCGCTGTGCCCATGCATCACAGAGTGCAGGGCAGTTATCGGGAGAACCATCATCGACCAGGATCACCTCAAGGTTCGGATATGTCTGGGCCAGAATGCTGGCGACACACCGGTCCAAATAGGGCTCTACTTTATATACCGGAACAATGACGGACACGAGTTCGTTATTTGTATTCTGCATGATATCCTCCTCCAAGCTGGTTTAATCATATCATGGGAGCAGGGATTCCGCAATGAGAACTTTATAAGTTTTGAGTTCAAGTCCTGGCTGGCCCTCAGAACGGCATCCGACACCATTTGACATTCCTATGCGCTGGGACCCGCAGGCTAAGTAAAGCCCCACCGGGGCTTTACTTGCGTCGCTTCGCGTCGCCGCCTTGTTCAAGTCCTGACTGGCAACAAAAAAGAGCACCCCGATGGGTGCTCTTTTTTGTTATGGGCCAGCCAGGACTTGAACCCGGGACCAAGCGGTTATGAGAACGTCGCTAATTTTGAAATCCCGTTTTTCTTGTGAAATTTTATGGCTATTTGATAATTCCATAAAAGTGCCTTTGTGTACGTTGACGTAACTTTTGGTATCTTTTTGTCTCTAAAACGGCTCTTTGTAGGTGAAAATTTTCACCTACGAAACTCGACACTTACTGTTACCATTTTGGCTTTACATGGCTCACTTTCTAAAATTGAAGGTGAGCTTTTTCTTTTGCAGAAATCGGGAAGGAGGTTTTCTACTCCTCTGCTGCGGACCCCCTCTATCTGTCCGCAGCAGAACAACAAAATGCAAAAAGCCCAGAGCGATACCGCTCCAGGCTCCTTTGTCTGTATGTACATATCATATGTATAATGTCCGGGGCGGATATTGTCAAGGGAAGTGAACGGGTTTCATCTCTAGGTGCCCACCGATTCATCTTGTTTGGTGTTTTGCATCCACCGCACCAGCGCTTCGGCGTCCTGTTTGCCTTTGGCGTACATTTTTTCAAGGCAGGCGCGGTTCTTGGTCAGGGTGGACATTCCCTCGGTGCTGTCCGGGGCGATGATGCAGACAAGGCCCTGTCGCTCCAGCTCCCGCGCCCGCTGGACAGCCGTGTTGTACCGCCATGCCCGGCGGCGCAGCCCCTCGGCTGCAGCGGGGTAATGCGACTGCAGCAGGTGTGCCAGATGCTTGTCCCGGGCATCACTACTCACCAGCCCGATGGGCTTGGTCAGGATGAGAGCCACCCGGTCGCAGCCGTGGGCAAAGGCCCATTCCAGCGGGACGGGGTCGGCCAGGCCGCCATCAAAATAAGGCACGCCGTCGATGACGCAGGGCTGGTCGATGACCGGGATGCAGCAGGACGCCATGAGGACGCGGTAGTCGTCCGGGTGGAGGTCTGCCTTGGTGAAATACTGCGCCTCGCCGTTCTGTGCATTAGCGGCCACCACGCAGAGCTCTGCCGGGCTGCGGGCAAGCGCCGCGTAATCCAGCGGATTCTCGCCGCCTGCATTGCTGAGGGTGCCGTAGACATAGCCCAGATCGAGATAGGAGTGCTTGCGGATGAGGTTGTGCACGCTCATGTACTCCCTGCGGAAGGAGTATTCATCGTAAAAGGGCTTGTTCCGCCCATGCTGGCCTGCCAGATAGGACGTCATATTGGCGCTGCCCGCCGAAACGCCGATGCAGAGATCGAAGCGGAGGTCCTCCTCCAGGCAGCGGTCCAGCACGCCAGCGCCGTAAATGCCCCGCAGGCCGCCACCCACATCGATGACACCGTATTTCATGGTCTGTTCCTCCATCGTTTAATTCCATTTCCCTCCCAGTATAACGGGACGGCGGGAAATACTCATTGAGCAAACGGCGGGATCTGATGCAATTTGCGGCAGAAAGCAGGATCTGCCGCAATGGGGGCAAACAAAAACGGCCAGCGTATCATGTGCTCTGTGATATGTACCCCTAATCGAAAAAATCCATCCGCATATGTTCCGGCACGCCTTCGTCAGCATTCTGTTGTCTAATTCCAATATCGGTGTGGCAACGGTGGCCGCAGAAGCCGGACGCGCTCAGCCCAGCACGACCCTTGCAATCTACACGCAGGTCTACGACAGACGACGTGATGAGATTCGGAAACAGATGAGCAAAGAATTGTACAAGTAAAGCGCCTATTCATGCAAAAAGAAAAGCACGAGAGCAAAATCTCGTGCTTTTTTGGTGGAGCATTGTCCACAGCACTCGAACCCAACACCTCTTCACGGGAGATGGTTTT
>OKZW01000243.1_pt1 | contig 9020 bp, 9 predicted proteins | sample 1608391 | NCBI WGS metagenome assembly OKZW01 (sample SAMN02674795, study PRJEB24791) | human gut metagenome, SKBSTL041 | isolation source: stool | host: Homo sapiens | place: USA
GTGATCGATTGAATAGCTCTTGTTGTACGAAACTCTTTAAGAAGACACTTTTTTCTTCATTAAAATTTCCTATACATAATATGTATGAGGATCGTCTTATCTTGCATCAGTGGATATTAGAGTCTGAAAAAGTAGTGTGGATTGATAAGGCATTTTATCATTATGTAAAAAGAAGCTCTAGTATTTGCCATGTTATTTCACCATTACAACGTTATCATTTCTTTTTAGCACAATTTTGCCGCTTGGAGTTTATTAATAATAATCTATTGTTCGATACGAAAGAACAATATAATATGAAAACATCCCTTGTTAAGAGCTGCTTAAGGACTTTTAAAGAGATGCGTTCTTTTCCTTTTAGCGAAAGTCGTGCCTATGTTGTTGATATGAAGAATAATTTGAAGAAATTAATTCCTCTGTCTAAAAAGGAACTTGATATTAAATGTTATAAACGGCTGAGAAAGATTGTTTATTTTTGGCCTATTTATTATTGGGTACATTTTAAACTTAAAAAGATAAATAGTGGAGAATAAGTATTTGGTTAGTATAATAGTGCCTGTTCATAATACCGCTGATTATTTGCATAAATGTATTGAATCATTACGTAGTCAGACATTACAGCAGATTGAAATAATCTTGGTTGATAATTTATCTGTTGATGGTTCTTCTGAGATATGTGATGAATATGCGAAAATTGACAAACGTATTAAAGTGCTACATCTTTCTATAGCTGGACTCTCTATTGCTCGTAATGCTGGCATGCGTATAGCTTCTGCTCCTTACATTGGTTTTGTTGACAGTGACGACTATGTTGAACCTGCAATGTTTGAGAAAATGTTAGATGCAATGGTACAAAGTGATGCGGAAATTGCATATTGTAATTTTCTTCTTGAATATGAATTTAAACCAAACGAGTCTCCTTACCGGAATTCTGGAGATATTGTTATTCGAGATCCAAAGAATGTATTACAAGATATGATGATGGAAAAAGTTAGTTGTTCTGCTTGTACAAAGCTTTATAAGAGTGGCTTTCTGACATCATTACAATTCCCAGAGGGGAAAAATTATGAAGACAGACTTGTAATGTATGAATGGGTTGCTCTATGTAAGAAAGTTGTATGGGTAGATAGCCCTTTTTATCATTATGTAGAACGACAAACGAGTATATGTCACACGATGTCTCCTATGAATCTTTATCATTATTTTTTGGCAGAATATGCCCGCATGAGGTTCATGGAGAAATATTCTCTATTTGAAGAAGAAGATCTTTTTAAAATTAGGACTAGGTTGATTGGGACTTGTCTTACAATATTTAAGGAGATACTTTTGAAGGTGAATTTGAGAGAATTCAAAGAACCTGTTAAGGATATGAGGCAGAAAATGAAAGAGATAGCTGCATTGCCTGAAGATACATATGAATTGAAATATCGCAGGAGGGTAAGAAAAATAGCTTATCATTGGCATTTGTACTACTTGACTCATTTCCTGTTTAAAAAAGGTGGAGATTCGTGAATAGAAAAAGGGATATTTACTTAATATCTCACTAGATAGTTTTTTTCCCTTTTTACTTCCTTTCTTTTCCTTTTATATCGAACCATTTTGCTAATCTTATCTGAATGAATCTGAGATGGAATCGGCGGACTCTTCTCCGCATACGTGCGGATACATAACTAGGATTAATGAGTTTTGAATAGTGTCTGGCCTTTTTATACATGCCCAGACACATATACTTATCGTATAGATCATAGTAAAAGCAACTTAAGGATCGTAAGTATGGCTCTGTTAATGGAGTATTAAATTTGTGGATATAAAATGCAGTTATATCAATGGTCGATAATATGAATCTTTCATATTTCTGTATATCATTAGAATGACTTGCTGATTCTTCTAAGACACGGTATACCGTAGTGCTTTCTGGAAGAAACTTTATTTTGTGATAATATGATATCCATAGCCACATAGGATAGTCTCCCATTAGCCAGTTTTTGCTCTTGGGTTCCACTTCTTTCAAGTACTCCATTACTAAGGCACTGCGTATGCAAGATGTAAGGGTTGGAATACAATTTCCGGATAATAACTCTATATAACCATTAAATTTCCGTCCAATAATATCTTCTTCTATTTTGCCTTTCTTTTGGTTATATACCTTGCTGGTAGTATATATCATGCCGTAATCAGGATTGTTTTCTAGAAAATCGATTTGTTTCTGAAGTTTTAATGGGTCAATCCAATAATCGTCTCCTTCGCATATTGCAATATACTTTCCTCTGACTCGTGAGCATTGGTATTTGGCAAAGATATCTTCTTTCTTTGAGTATTTGTTTTCTTTCTGATATATGGGTCTTATGACTTGAGGGTGATTATGCTCGTACTCGCGAATGATATCAGGAGTATTATCAGTGGATGCATCATCATGGATTAGAATTTCAAATGGAAAATTGGTCTTTTGCATTAGAAAACCATCTAGACACTGGGATATATATAATCCATGATTATATGTGCTACAAATTATACTTACTAATGGAGTATTTGCTATATCTTTCATTCAATATTAACTTTTGTGTACCTCTTTCTTCATTAAATACTTCTCATCCCTATCCTCAGCCTCATAAAATCCCATTTTATGATATGCATGAAGTGCATTGTTATTGTCTTTTCTAACTTCAAGCAATATCTCCTGAATGTCCGTAGAAAGATGTTCTATGATATAATTAATTGTTTTTTTAGAGATCCCATGACCTTGATGGTCAGGGTTTACACAGACATAGGGTATATATAAAAATCTCTCTTCTCTATTGTAATAGCCAACAATTAAAGATATAATGTTAGATCCGGAAATAGTATAGTACATAGAGCCGTTATGGTACATTTTTAATATCCATTCATCCAGGTTGGGCATCTGTAACAGAGAAGGAACAAACCAGTTTGCAGAGGATATGATAAAATCCCTGAATTCGGTATATGCTAGAGGTTCTGTATGGATTGTTATGCTCATATTTTAATCAATAATAATATGTACAAACTGGTCCATGTTTTCTATAACATTAAACATTTCTTCTTTCGAAGAATATTTGAGGATAAGTGTCCCCAATGCATCGCCAGCATCACGGAAAGCATGAACATTATCTCCACTTTTCAGTTCTGTTACACAATCTACCAGATTGTTTTTTGCAAAGTTTTCATCAAATGATATTTCTTTAAACCGTCCGGTCTGTTTGCTATGTAACATATAATTAGACCAATATCCCCTTGCAGGTGACATCTCTATTTCGGAGCAATCTTCTCCCAAAGCTGCTTTTATCACATATTTAACCATGTTGACTCCTGTTGCCAGTTCTGTAATCTGAGGTATTAAACTGCCACCGCTTCTGGCACCTAACTCCAGTATATACAATTTCCCGTTTTTACCAAGAATAGCCTCGACATTATATGCGGTTGTCCCCATTTTTAGTTCAGAAATCAGACGCTGTATGTCCTTTTCCAGTTCTGTTATAATTTCAGGTTTCATTTGGAAAGGCCAGCATTCACCAAGTGGGGCGAAATCTTTGACAACTGAAGAACTGTAGTATTCGTTTCCAAAACAGTGGAATTTTAAAATTCCGTCTACGGAAAAGGCATCTCCTGATATCTGATATCCGTCCTTCTCTATGAATTCCTCAATAATAATGCGTTTTTCACGGGAATATGAGAGGGCATCTTCTATAAAGTCTTTTAGTTGATCTACGTTAGTCAGTTTATTGATGCCTTTACTTCCTGATGAATCGACAGGCTTTATCATAACAGGAAGGGTTAAATTCTTGATTTGTTCCAAAGCCTCCGTGTATGAAGAACATCCGACGTATTTGGGAACATTGAAATTATGTTCAGCCAGATATCGTCTGAATAAGTCTTTCTGAGAAAGAATTTCTACAGAAGTATAGGGGCTGGTGGGCAATCCTAGTTTCTCACAAACATAAGCAGCTGTAGGAGCTGCAGGATCTGAAGCATATGCAACGACGCCATCTACTTGAAGTCTTTTGGCTAACTCGTAAACAGCTTCCTTATCTGTTGTGCTGACATTATAATATTCGTGGGCATACTGATGTCCTGGGTTATTCGGCAAGTAATCGCAGGTGATTACATAATATCCCATTTTTACAGCTTCTTTAATCGCATAGACCTGATATAAAGAGCCTCCTAGCATTAAAACTTTTTTCATCTTATAAACTTTCGACAAATCGCTTAAGTCTTTGAATTCCTTCTTTAATTTTATATATATCTAATGTAAAAGCAATCCGGATAAAATCCTCGCAACAATCACCGTAAGTTATTCCAGGAACCACTGCCACTTGTTCTTTTTCTAAAAGGGCATATGCGAACTCCTCAGATTTTAATCCGGTAGATTTTATATTTAACATTGCATAGAAGGTTCCTTGTGGCGCATCGACTGTTATTGTTTTGATTTTGGCAACTTCTTCCAATAAAACATTTCGGCGGAGAGTGAATTCCTCAATCATACCAGCCGAATATTTCTCCGAATTTCTTAGTGCTTCTATAGCTGCATACTGAGACGGCAATGGAGCACAAGCAGCTATGTTCTCTTGAAACATTGTCATCACTGATATTAACTCTGAAGGTGCAGCTATATAACCCAAACGCCATCCGGTCATACAGAATTCTTTTGATAAACTATTGATAACAACAGTGCGTTCCTTCATCTTGTCGCATGTAACAATACTTTTGAAATGAGCATTATCATAAAGTAGTGTTTTGTATACCTCATCTGTTATTACTATCAAATCATTCTCAATAGCTATCTGTGCTATTTGTTGGATGGAGTCATCAGAAATTATCCGCCCGGAAGGGTTGCTGGGCGTATTTAAAATAATAGCTTTTGTTTTAGGAGTGATTGCCTTCCTTATATTTTCTATAGATATCGATAAGTCATTGGTGCTGACAGGAGCTGTGATAATGGGCTCTCCACTACACATACATACCATCTGTACATAGTTTATCCAATATGGAGCTGGTATAATGACTTCATCCCCTCTGTTTAGAATGGCTAGCAGGGTTAAATATAATCCTTCCATTCCCCCAACTGTAACCATAATCTCATTTGTCGGGTTGTATTCTATATTATATTGTAACTTGTATCTGGAAGATATTATTTCTCTTAATTCTAATAATCCGGCATTAGGGGAGTATCTTGTACGACCTTCCAGTATCGCTTTACAGCCAGCTTCTTTTATTTTATCGTGTGGATGTATATCCGGGTCTCCCAATGTGAAGTCTATAACATTGTCATATTTTTGGGCCAAATTAAATAGACGCCTTGTTAAGGAAGGGGATATAGAGTTTGTTATTTCTGATAATTGTATCATACTATTTCTTTATAATTTGGAGGATATACTCGACTTCATTTTCACTTAAAGCATGGTGCATTGGCAAGCAGATGACGTTATTGGACATTTGGGTTGCTATTGGCAGATTGTCAGGGTTAGCAGAATCTAATCCGCGATATGTTGAGAATGTACTGATTAGCGGATAGAAATAACGGCGTCCGAATACATTATGTTCTTTCATCTTAAAATAAAGTTCATCACGCGTCATTCCATATTCTTCAGCATTTATGAAAATTGGGAAATAAGAATAATTGTGGCGTACTCCTGGTATATCATTGAAAAAGGTTATCCCTTTAACACCTTGAAGTTCATCTCTATATCTTATGGCTACTTTGCGACGGGAATTGATTGCATGATCTACTTGCTTAAGGTTAAGTAATCCGTATGCAGCGCGTACCTCATCTACTTTACTATTAATACCGGGGGCTACAACTTCAGTTTCACTGGCAAAACCAAAGTTCTTTAGATAGTCGATGCGCTTTTTAGTCTGCTCGTCATGAACGACTAATGCTCCACCTTCCAAAGTATTGTAAACTTTCGTTGCATGAAAACTCAGAGTAGCCATATCTCCAAAGTTTAAAATGCTTTCCCCGTTTATTTCTACTCCAAAAGCATGAGCGGCATCATATATGACTTTTAATCCATATTTATTGGCAATTTCTTGAATCTCTTTCGTTTTACAAGGCTTCCCGTAAACGTGTACAGGCATGATAGCTGTAGTCCTGGGGGTAATGGCCGCTTCTATTTTACTAGGATCCAGATTACAGGTTTCTGGCTCAATGTCTACAAAAACAGGTTTGATTCCATTCCACCAAAGAGAATGTGTTGTTGCTACAAAGCTAAAGGGAGTAGTTATCACTTCACCGGTAATTCTCATTGCTTGTAAAGCGGTTATTAAAGGTAGAGTTCCGTTCGTAAACAAACTGAGATAGGGAACTTTAAGATACTTAGCTATTTCCTCTTCTAGCTTTTGGTGGAAGTTGCCATTATTTGTCAGCATTTTGCTTTCCCATATTTCTTTTAATAAGAAAGTAAAATCTTCCAAAGAAGGCAGTAGGGGGGAAGTCACATATATAGGTTTATCTATCATTGTAATTATGGATATTATTGGTCTATATAATAGTTGTTTAGGTTAATGACGTTATTGTCTTTGTCTCCATTAAGAATCGGGTGTCAGCTCCAATTTAATGATTTAAGACTTAAATTTCACAAAGATAGATAGATTCCAATACTTATCAAAATATATGTTTGGAATTTATCTAACTATTGTTGTATTGGAATTCTATCTGTTGTATCTTTGCATGATAATGAACTTATTTAATGATGCAAAGGTAATGAGACATGCTTTTTTAATTCTGGCCCATAATGAATTTCAAATATTGAAGATACTACTTTCTATGCTTGATGATGGGAGGAATGATATATATCTGCATATTGATAAGAAAGTCGTGCTCGGACCTTTAGAGCAAGATTTATTTCGGCTTGCAAAAGCTCGTCTTTTTGTACTTGAGCAACGTCTTGACGTAAGATGGGGTGATATTAGTGTGGTAAAGGCTGAACTGTTGTTACTTGAGACAGCCAGTATGAAAGGTCCTTATGATTATTATCATTTGTTGTCAGGAGTCGATTTGCCGATAAAGTCACAAGACTATATCCATCATTTCTTCGAGAAAAATAAGGGGTATGAGTTTGTGCCTTACTCTTGTGGTGAGGCTAATTTAAAAGATCTCGAAAGAAAGGTTTTTAAATATCATTTGTTCTGTCGTTATTATAAAATTCCACCTCGTATTTTTAAAAAGCAAGTACAATCTCTTCGAATAAGCTTTTTAAAGTTGCAGGATTTCTTCCATTATAACCGACCTAAAGAAATTGAATTTAAAAAGGGTTCCAATTGGGTTAGTATTACGCATGAGTTGCTAACAATTATATTAGCCCAAAAGTCTTTTATTTTAAGGCGTTTTAAAAATGTTTGCTGTGGTGACGAAATATTTCTTCAATCTATATTGTGGAACTCAGAAAGGCGGAGTCATATTTATCCAGGTAGTGAGCAGTTGAATGCCGGACTTCGTGCAATTGATTGGGAACGGGGGAATCCTTATGTTTGGAAAATGGAGGATTTGCAATATTTATTAGAAACAGAGCATTTGTTTGCTCGAAAATTTGATTCGCAGAATATGGATGTTGTGATCAAAATAAGGGAGCTTTTTTCTTGAATGTATAAAGTGATGTGTGGTGGTAACTCATGAAGATGAGTAGAGAAATTGCACCTTAGATATCATTCTATGATTTAATCTAATGGAGAAGTGATATTATTTATTTTTGTATATTTAGTTATACTTTTTTGCTGGTCTTATGTATTATTTATAATATTGTACCGTTTTATAAGTCTCCTGTAGGTAGTTGGATCAAAATCAATAAAAGAGTATTGGATGATGTCTGTTTTTAATAAGCGTAGAGAGTTTGTTCGTTTCATATTGGTTGGTGTTCTGGCAACTGCTACTCATTATGGTATTTATTTCTTTTTATGTGTATTGATGTTACCAGCTATTGCATATACTATTGGTTATGCTATTAGCTTTATTCTGAATTTTTACTTGTCTAATATATTCACCTTTAATACTAAGCCTACTGTTAGGAAAGGAATAGGATTTGGTATCAGTCATTTTATCAATTATTTGTTGCATATCGGGCTGTTGTCGCTATTTATATGGATCGGAGTTCCCGAGAGATGGGCACCTCTTCCTGTGTTTGCATTAGTAGTGCCGGTTAATTTTCTTCTTGTTCGTTTTGTTCTAAAATCTAAAAAAATATGAGTAAAGTTAGTGTTTTAATACCTGCATACAACGAGGAACTCTCTCTTCCAGAGCTCTATTCGAAGCTAAAAGAAATGATGGATTCTTATGCAGAATATGAGTGGGAGATTTTGTTTGTTAATGATGGCAGCCATGATAAAACATTGGAAGTTATTAAATTTTTGAGATCACAAGATGAGAGAATTAATTTTGTCGACCTGTCGCGCAATTTTGGAAAAGAAGTAGCAATGTTAGCTGGTTTCGATTATGCTACAGGCGATTGTCTGGTGATTATGGATGCTGACTTGCAACATCCTCCTCACTTAATCCCTGAAATGTTGAAATATTGGGAAGAAGGGTATGATGATGTATACGCAAAGCGAATAACCAGAGGCAAGGAGAGTTTGATGCGTAAATATCTGTCCTTGTTATTCTATAAGTTATTGCAGAAAACGACCCGTGTGGAGATTCTCCCGAATGTCGGTGATTTCAGACTGTTAGATCGTTGTTGTGTAAACGCTTTGAAACAGATGCGTGAGAGCCAAAGATATACTAAAGGTATGTATTGCTGGATTGGATTTCGTAAGAAAGAGATCAAATTCGAGCAGGAAGATCGTGTTGCCGGTACATCTTCGTTTAACTTTTTCAGCCTTCTGAGCTTGGCTGTGGAAGGGGTGACTTCCTTTACTGTAGCTCCTTTACGCATTTCTACTTTTGCTGGAATTATAGTTTCCCTGGTTGCTTTCATATACATGTGCTTTATCATGTTTAAAACATTGATATGGGGCGAAGTTGTACAGGGTTTCCCTACTCTGATGGTTGTGATTCTTTTTCTAGGTGGGATACAGTT
>OKZW01000245.1_pt1 | contig 9014 bp, 8 predicted proteins | sample 1608391 | NCBI WGS metagenome assembly OKZW01 (sample SAMN02674795, study PRJEB24791) | human gut metagenome, SKBSTL041 | isolation source: stool | host: Homo sapiens | place: USA
CCGCCCATAAGGCCCGGGACGTGGGCTTTGACCGCTCCATGGTGGGCGGCTACGGTCACGATGACCGGGTGGACGCATACCCCGCCCTTATGGCCGAGATCGAGACGAAAGATCCTGTGCACACCACCGTCTGCGTGCTGACCGATAAGGAAGAGATCGGCTCCGACGGTGTGACCGGCATGCAGAGCATGTATGTATTCCATTTTATGCAGCTGCTGTGCCGCGCCGCCGGTCAGGACGACATCCTTGCCTTCCAGAACAGCGTGTGTCTCTCCGCCGATGTGACCGCCGCCTACGACCCCTCCTGGGCAAATGCCTTCGAGCCGCAGAACGGTACTTACGCAGGCCGCGGCGTGGCCTTCTTCAAGTACACCGGCAGCCGCGGCAAGAGCTCTGCCAGCGATGCTTCCGCTGAGCTGGTAGGGGATATCACCCGCCTGCTGGATGCCAACGGCGTGGCATGGCAGATCGGTGAGCTGGGCCGTCTGGATCTGGGCGGCGGCGGCACCATTGCCAAGTACGTGGCCAACCGCGGCATCCCGGTGCTGGACATCGGCGTGCCGGTGCTGTCCATGCACTCGCCCTTCGAGGTCATCCATAAGACCGACCTGTACATGGCCTACCGTACCTTCTTGCTGTTCTGCCAGAACGCGGAATAAAGATTTAGCCCCGGATCGCCCGCAGCCGCGCGCATTCCGGGGCTTTTTTCAAAAAATGCTTGACCTTCAAGTGTCTTTAAGGTGTAATGTGAGTGCGGAGGTGAAGCAAATGAACATCAAACAGGCTTCGAAACAAAGCGGGGTGTCCGCCCCCAATATCCGCTTCTATGAAAAAGAAGGACTTCTGAATCCCGCCCGGCTGCCTGGCAACGACTACCGTGATTACACGGAACAGGACATCCGCACTCTCCGGTTCATCCGGATGCTGCGGATGCTGGATGTGCCGCTTCCGGTCATCCGATCCGTGCTTGCAGGCGATGCATCGCTGGGGAGTGTCCTGCGGGAGCAAAAGACCGCACTGGAACAGCGCGCAAAGCAGCTGGAAGGGGCGGCGCGTTTTTGTGCAGAACTGGCCCGGCAGGACCCGTCTGTGGCATCACTGGATGTGGACGCCTGCCTGTCCCGGATGGAGGACCCTGCGCAGCCGCAGAACTTTTTCTGCGGCTGGGTGCAGGATTACCGCACGCTGGCGCAGGTGCAGCATCAGAAACACTTTTTCTTTATCCCGCAGGGCAGCATCAACACGCCGCAGGAGTTTGCCGCGGCCTTGCAGGCGTATGCAGAGGAACACGGGATGCAGCTCAGCCTGACAAAAGAAGGAATGTACCCGGAATTTTCGCTGGATGGGATCCTATACAAAGCCTACCGCAACCCGGGCAAGTACCGCGATGAGATCTGCTGTGATGCTGCATCTCCGGAACAGCTGAACACCGGGCTGCCGTCCCGGCGGGAGCGACAGCTGCAGGTCCTGCGCATCCTTCTGCCCGCAGCGTTCACCTTTGCCGCCATTCTGGCGGCAGGCTGGGTGGCGACCGGCGGAGCGGACTGGCTCTGGCTGGCAGCACTGGCAGCGGCAGGGGTCCTGCTTGGCCGCGGCTTTGAACACCGGCTGTAACTGGGCCAGTCTGCTCAGCTTAGCGGCAGAGCTTCGGCCACCGTCAGAAAGGTGTAGCCGTTGTCTGCATACCACCGGATGATGTCGGGCAGCGCCTCGGCGGTGGTGCGGGTGGTGGCGGAATCGTGCATCAGAACGATGCAGTTCGTCTGCTGCCCGGTCTCCCGCACCACATTGCGGTAAATGGTGTCCGCGCTTGGGTGCCCGCCCACGGCATCCTCGGCGCACACGTTCCAGTCCACCCACTGCCAGCCTTTCTGCTCTACTTCGGCTTTCAGCTGTTTCATCAGGCCTTTGCCGCCGTAGCGCCGACTGACGGTGTTGGTGCTGCCGCCCGGAAACCGTAGATACCGGATGCTCTCGGCATCCACATAGGGCGCAATGCGCTCCTTTAAAAGGGCAATGTCCTCCCAATAAGCGTCGCTGCTGCGGTAGATATCGCTGTACTCGTGGGAAGCAGAGTGCAGCGCGATCTGGTGCCCGGCGCTGACCGCTTCGGTGAGCAGGGGCAGATACTTCTCGTTGTAACCGGTAGCCACCACAAAAAATGTGGCGTGCACTCCGGCCGCGTTCAGCGCGCTGAGCACATCCGGTGTGGTCTTGCTGGGGCCGTCGTCAAAGGTCAGGCAGACCCACTTTTCCGGCAGCGGCTGGGCAGCAGGCTCCTGCTGCTCCTGTGCCAGAGCCGAAACGGCGGGGGAGAGCATCGAAGTGTCCGGTGCCGGGGTAAGATCCTGCGCCTGACATCCGGTGACGACCGGCGGCGCAGCAGATACAAACCCTATAATGAGGGCGAACAGCATCACGGCCGCAACTCTGGCCCGCCTGCGCCGTGCGAGATATTCTGCAAGCTTCAAGAGCAAAACCTCCTTTGTCTGTTTGGTTTGCTCTTATCAGAATATGAACGACGGCGGATTCTATGAAAAAAATCACCCCACTCTCTGCCGCTTATCCAGCCGCATCTTGTCAGCTATCATCGCAATGAACTCGCTGTTGGTGGGTTTTCCGCGCAGGTTATGGATGGTATAACCGAAGTAGCTGTTGAGGGTGTCCACATCGCCCCGGTCCCATGCCACCTCGATGGCGTGGCGGATGGCGCGCTCCACCCGGCTGGCGGTGGTGCCGTTTTTCTTGGCGATTTCCGGGTACAGGCGCTTGGTCACAGCGTTGATGTACTCCGGCTCGTTCATGGTGAGCAGGATGGCATCCCGCAGGAACTGGTAGCCTTTGATGTGGGCAGGGACGCCGATCTGATGCAGAATGTCCGTGACCTTCAGCTCGTCGCTGTCCACGCTGGCCGTGATGAGGCGCTTCTGGTGGCCGTGGGCGACCTTGAGCACTCGGCTGGCGAGGACATTTTCGTCGAAGGGCAACAAAGTAGTAGGCGAAGCCCTCGTCCAGCAGCTCCTGCACCATCTCTTCGCTCTGGAACGCGCCGGTGACAAAGAAGGTGGTGTGTGTCCCGCCGGCGGCGACATATTTCTGCTTGACGGCCAGCGCGTCCAGCCCGGGCATGAAGGCGTCCAGCAGAACGACCTGCGGCCGTACCGCAAGCATCTTCTGCAAGATCTGAAGCCCGTCCTTTTCCACGACGGTCACTTCCACGCCCTTTTGCTCCAGCGCATCCCGGCAGGCCGCCGTAACATCCGCACTGGTATCCGACATCAAAAATCTTACTTTATCCATCGTACTTTCCTCCAATGTGTGCAGTTCCCTTTACGCTCTATATTTTACCATAATTTACCATGGAATGCAACAGGAAATTTTTACAATTTCTGGGATTTTCATAAAAATCTTCCGGCTCATTCCGTTCTCTGCATTTCAGCGGCGTTTTTTGCCTGTTCCAGCATGGTCTGGGCGAAAATGCCATAGCCCCGGGTGGGGTCGTTGACCAGAACATGGGTCACAGCGCCCACAAGACGTCCGTTCTGGAGGATGGGGCTGCCGCTCATGCCCTGTACGATGCCGCCGGTGGAGGACAGAAGGGTGGGGTCTGTCACCCGGATGACCAGATTCCGCCGGGGGTCAGCATCGCTGACCCGCTCGATCTGGATGCGATAGGTGCGGGGCGTGCCGCCCTCGGTGGTAGCCCATATCTCGGCAGGGCCGGTGGCGACCTCCTGCGCGAAGGCGACCTCCCGCAGCTGGCCCGGAAAGTGGGTGCGGGTGGTGCCGTAGACGCCATTCTCACCGTTGATGCGGATGGTGCCGATGGCGTGGGCGCTCAGAAAATGCCCCTTCAGCTCGCCGGGGCTTCCGGCAGTGCCCACGCTGCATCCGGTGATCTCGCAGGGGACGATCTCGCCGCTGCGCAGGGCGACGCTTTCGCCGGTGTCGCTGTCGCTGATGGGGTGGCCCAGTCCCGCAAATACGCCGAGCTCCTCGTCGGCGAAGGTCAGTGTACCCACACCAGCGGAGGAGTCCCGCACCCACATTCCGGCCCGCCACTGCCCGGCGGCACCGTCCCACACCGGGGTCAGGGTAGTCAGCTTCTGCTCACCGCTGCGGATATACACGACCTCCACGGACTGCCCCTCGGCAGCGTCCAGAGCTTCCTTTACGGCGTCATTGCTCTCGGTGCGGGTCTGCCCGATGCAGATGACCCGGTCGCCGAGACGCAGCCCCGCTGCCTTGGCAGGATTCGATGTGCCGCCGCTGGCCTGCCCGATCTCGGAGAACCCCACGATGAGTGCCCATTCGGAGAACATCTTGACGCCGAAGGGGGTGCCGCAGACCGTCACCTTGGGCCGCTCTGCCACCACGGCCCGGATGGTCTTGATGGGGAACCAGCCGCCCAGCGTCAGGGTGGTCTGGTAGCTGCCCACAGCCCGGGTGCTGGCGACGTTCTGGCTCCCATGGCCGCTCTGCGGCTCGACCCACTGGAAGCGGGGGAGCGATAGGGCCTGTCCCGGTTCCAGGTAGACCCGGTCCGGCAGGCTGCTGTACAGCCAGCCCAGAGTTGCAGCGAGGGCCAACAGCAGATACGCCGCCGCAAGCCCTGCCCGCTGCTGCCATGACCGGTGCTTTTTCTTCACGCCGAGGGCCTCCCTTGCTGTTTTTGGGGTTATTATGCGCCAAGAAAGAGAGAATTATCACCCGGCAGTTGACTTTTGCCGTGAATCTTGTTACTATAAATAAAGTTTCCGTGCGGGAGTGGCGGAATGGCAGACGCGCTGGTTTTAGGCACCAGTTCCAACGGAGTGAGGGTTCGACCCCCTTCTCCCGCATAAAAAATGGCCCCAAGCCCATGCTTGGGGTCATTTTTATCTTGCGGAGAAGAGGGGCCGAACAGCACGGCCGCCCGCAGGCGGCAAGCGATTAGCCCGGCAATCTCGAGGAGAGTCTGCCAGCGCGGCTTGACGAACACCCACAGAATCCCTATACTATAAGGAGTAGAAGAAGCAAGAAATAAACAAGAGAAGGGACTGTGTAAATCCCCTTATGCTGAAAATCGCATTCTGTGACGACGAAACCGCAGAGATCGCGCAGCTGGAAGAGCTGCTGAAAGAATATGCCGCTGCCCGAGGGCAGGAATTTGTCCATACATCCTACCAAAGCTCGGTGGAGCTGATGGCAGACATCGAGAAGGGCGAACGCTTCGACATCATGCTGCTGGATATTCTGATGCCGGGCGAGAACGGGATGACGGCGGCCCGGGAGGTTCGGGAGCACGACACCAACGTAAAGATCATCTTCCTCACCGCAAGCCCGGAGTTTGCGGTGGAGTCCTATGCGGTGGATGCGTGGTATTACCAGCTCAAGCCCATCCGGCAGGAGGACTTTTTCCGCCTGATGGACTCAGCCTGCGCCGCCTGCAGCAAAGAGCAGACCCACAGCCTCATCCTCCGCAGTAAAAGCGGTATCGTCCGGGTGGAGCTGGAAAAGCTGGTCTACTGCGAGGTGATGGGCCGGACGCTCACCTTCCACCTGAACAGCGGGGTCGTGCTGGAGAGCATGGGTCGGCTGGACGACCTCTGCGATCAGCTCATGCCCTACCCGAACTTCCTCCGCCCCCACCGCTCCTTCCTCATCAATATGGAGTACATCGCCAACATTGCAGCCCGCTCCATCACGATGCAGGACGGGGCCGAGGTGCCGGTGCCCCACGGAAAATATTCGGAGCTGAAAAACCGCTACCTGAGCTATATTTTTGACCGAAAGCAGGTGGTCATGTAGTGAACGCTCTTACTGTACCAAACGGCGTTGCCGTGGCGCTCTTTGGCATCGTGCTTTCGGCAGCGTTCTGTGACATCAGCTGGACGAAGAAGAACTGCATTATATTGGCGGTCGGTTCAGCAGCCATCCTCCTGCTGCAGGGGGCCATCACCTTCGGGGCGAGCTGGGATGCGATGCAGGAGCTGTATCCCTTTACGACCCATCTGCCGCTTGCCATCATCCTCAGCGTCCTCAGCGGAAAATGGCTCTGGCCCACCATCTCGGTGCTGGCGGCATATCTGTGCTGTCAGCTCCGGCGCTGGGTGGCACTGCTGATCATTGCGATGGTGCCGGGCATCAACTGGCTGCAGCCCGCCGTCGAGATTGTGGTCACGCTGCCGCTGCTGGCGGTATTGCTGCGCTATGTTGCCCCGGCGGCCCGCAGCTTTGCCCGGTATCCGCGCTCGATGCAGCTTCTGTTCGGGGTAGTGCCGCTGGCAGGCTACCTTTTCGACTATGTGACCCGCATTTATACGAGCCTCCTCGCCGACGGCAATCAGGCAGCGGTGGAATTCATGCCCTTCGTGTGCAGCGTGGCGTATATCGTCTTTGTCCTCCGGGTCTCGGCAGAGGAGCGCACCCGCGGCCAGCTGGAACAGACCCGGAACAACCTCAAGCTGCAGGTCGGTCAGGCGGTGCGGGAGATCGAGGCCCTGCGCACCTCCCAGCAGCAGACCCGCGCCTACCGCCACGACCTGCGCCACCATCTGCAATACATCTCCGCCTGCATCGAGAACGGCAGGGGAGAGCAGGCGCAGGAGTACATCCAGAGCATCTGCACAGAGATCGAGGCCAGCAAGGTGACGAACTACTGTGAGAACGAGACGGCGAACCTGATCTTCTCGTCCTTTGCAGGCCGGTCGGAGAGCTGCGGTGTGCCGTTCAACATTCAGGCTCATATCCCGCAGCTTATCTCGGTGGCTGAGACAGATCTCTGCGTGCTGCTCTCCAATGCGCTGGAAAATGCGCTCCGGGCCTGCCGCAGGATGAAAGCGGAGAATGGCCCTGCATACATTGAAGTTACTGCCCGGGAAAAGAACGGGCATCTCTTTTTGCAGTTCGTCAATCCCTGTCCGGAGGGGATACAGTTTGAAAACGGCCTGCCGGTGACCAACGCCGAAGGACACGGCATCGGTGTGCGCAGCATCTGCGCCATCGTAGAAAAGTACAAGGGGCTTTCGGACTTTTCGGTGCAGGAGGGGCGCTTCATTCTCCGCGTTTCCCTGTGAACCGGGTCGATTGAGAGCAGTTTTGGGGCGAATCGTGTCAAACTGCCCGCCGCAGGGGCAGAAAAGAGTATACTGGAACCAGACAAAATGTGCTCTCCGAATATCGCACAAGGAGGAAAAGTTTTATGAAACGTATCACTTCTCTTGCACTCGGCGCGGCACTTCTGGCCTCGCTTTCGACACCGGTGCTGGCCGCGCCGGCCATCTCTGTGGATGCGGCCCCTACGGCAGCTGTGCTGGAAGAGGAAAACTCTTTGTGGGAGCTTCCGCAGGCAGACACGCCGGACATGAGCAACACGGTCTGGTCGTTTGCCGGCGGCTACATCGACGGCGGCGAGATGACTCAGGCCGAGATGGACGAGTCTCTGGCGGCATACGGCGGTACGCTGCAGTTCACCTTTGACGCCGCAGGCGGCGCAAAGATGATCCAGGGCGGCGGCACGCTGAACGGCACTTACCAGTATCTCGACGACGGCAGCGTGGGCGTCATCTTCGACTACAACGGCGAGGAGCTGCGCTACGCCTGCATCTTTACCTGGACGGACGAGGACGAGCTGCTCATGGTCGCCATCTCGGATGTGGAGGGTGCCGACGGCATTTACTTTGTCCAGTAAATTTGTTTCATCGTGTCTTTCGGATGCGATGCAAATAAGCCTTGTCCGGGTTTCCGGCTTCGTTGGCTGCTTTCAGCGGAAAGGCAGCTTGCCCTGCGGGAGCCGGGATGCCCACCCCGGACAAGGCTGGAGGAATCAGAGACAGGCCCGGCAAATGCTGCCGGGTCTGTTTTCTTATCGAAAAAGCTGGGGAGAGAAGGACTTTTCTGAAAAAAGGGAAGAAAATCTCAAATCACCTCTTGCATTTTTTTCGGAGAGTGCTATAATATTAAAGCAATCGTTTCCAAGGCCGCTCGAGGGGGTAGCCGATATTGAAGGTTGTGATGGGCACATACATTAAATATGGCCCCAATAAGTCAGAACCAGAAATGAGGTGAAAAGAATGAAACAGGGTATCCATCCGAACTACGTTGACTGCACCATCACCTGCGCATGCGGCAACGTCATCAAGACTCGTTCCACCAAGCCCGAGATCCACGTCGAAGTTTGCTCCAAGTGCCATCCTTTCTACACTGGTAAGCAGAAGCTGGTTGACTCCGGCGGACGTGTTGAGCGCTTCAACAAGCGCTTCGGCCGTAAGTAATTGCATCGATTACTGGTCATCCAAGAGCGTCGTTCCCCTTGCGGGGAGCGGCGCTCTTTTTGCGTCCGGGCGCAGAAAATGCCGAAACAGCGCCAGAAAAGCAATATTTGGAAACACACACAGGTTTATCTTATTTCTGACACATTTTCGGGCTAGAATGATGCAGACATTCCCAATAACTTCTTGAAAAAAGGAGCGTTTTTTGTGATAGAAGTATCTCACCTTACGAAGCGCTACGGCAGCCGCCTCGCCGTGGACGATGTATCCTTCACGGTGGAGGATGGCGTCATCTACGGCCTGCTCGGCCCGAACGGCGCAGGCAAATCTACCATCATGAACATCCTCACCGGGTATCTCGCCGCCACCGAAGGGCAGGTGATTGTGGCAGGCCACCCGCTGCCCGAGGAAGCCGACGCCGCCAAGGCCTGCGTGGGCTACCTGCCGGAACAGCCGCCCCTCTACCCGGAGATGACGGTGGCCGAGTATCTCGACTTTGCCGCGGAGCTGAAGGGCGTGAAGAAAGCCGGCCGCCCTGCACAGGTGCAGTCTGCCGCCCGCCGCACCGGGCTGGAAGACGTTCTGCCCCGACTCATCCGCAGCCTGTCGAAGGGCTACCGCCAGCGGGTAGGCGTGGCACAGGCGCTGCTGGGCAGCCCGAAGCTCATCATTCTGGACGAGCCGACGGTGGGCCTCGACCCGGCGCAGGTCATCGAGCTGCGCCGCCTTATCCGGGAGCTGGGCCGCACCCACACGGTCATC
>OKZW01000256.1_pt1 | contig 8886 bp, 9 predicted proteins | sample 1608391 | NCBI WGS metagenome assembly OKZW01 (sample SAMN02674795, study PRJEB24791) | human gut metagenome, SKBSTL041 | isolation source: stool | host: Homo sapiens | place: USA
GCGATATTTCTTTCATCATTTTCTAATATTTGCATTTCTTTTGTCGGCTTACTGAATATATCACACCCCATTAAAATCAATATTATTCCAATAAGTGTTGTACCATAGACAACCAAATCTGGACGAGGTACAGGTAATAGTTGATGTACTCCTAAACCATAAGTTAGTAAACCACCTAAAAGAACTATTACACCGACAAATAATTCTACTTTTTGTATCTTATGCTTCATTTACTTTCCTCCTCATAAATAAAAATTTCTTCAATGCTCATTTGAAAGTACCTTGCAATTTTAAAGGCTAACATAATAGAGGGATTGTAGCGTCCATTTTCTAAAGAGCCTATTGTTTGACGAGATACTTCAAGAGCAGTCGCTAAATCTTCTTGTTTAATACCTCTTTGTTTTCGTAATTCTTCTAAACGATTTTTCACAACATACCCCTTTCTTGAACGAATGGAAAGTTTACTTTCCTTTTCTAATCTTATGATACTCCTGCGAGCAAAGAATGTCAAGCAAACTTTCCATATTTTATTAACCTACAATCTTCCAGTTGCTATCCTTATGTAATACAAGCTCATACTGCGATACCTGCGTCGCTTTTGTCTGATTATCAAGGAACTTCACGGCAACCTTGACTTTTACATTGTCGCCGTCCTTTATAAAGATAGGGTTTACCAATTCAGAATAAAAGTAGTCCCTGCCGATAGGTTCAAGCACATTTCCCGATACATAGTAAGCAAGTTCTTTTTCTGTAGCTGTCGGGTAGAGCTTAAAGAATGTTTCCAAAAATGAGGTAGCGTCATTTACGGTATCAGCGTCCACGCTTGCGTCTGCTTCTGGTGTCTTAGGCTCATAGTCTGATTTTTCGATTGCTGGTGCAAGGGTAGGGTTCTGAACGATTACCATATCCCCGTCAGCGTCTATATGGACTTTTACGGTATAGGTTGCTTTCACATTGCTTGTCTGTTCTCCCTCTTTTATCTGCTGATCTACTTCGTAGGTAGCAGAAAAAGTGTCCGTTCCCGATTGCTCGATATGCCATACAATCACATCTGTAACCGTGGAGCTGGTCGGTATATCGGTTCTAATGGTGTCTACATTTAAGTCCTGCAATTCCTTTGTCAGATAACCGCTGATTGCCTGCGTCCTTGCTTCAATCGCTTCTTTGCTGTTATTCCATGTGTAATAGGACTTCGCAAAGTTCTTCACGAAATTTTCTATCCCGTTGGTGTCCTGCAAGCGAAGTTCAATGATTTCTTTTTCATGGGTCGTGTGCTGGTCGATAGCAGTAAAATTCTTATACACCCCAAAGCTCACGCTTGCAATAAGTACCACCCACAACGCAATCACGGCTTTCTTATGTGTGCCTACCTTAACAGTACGCACCTTTTTTTCTTTTGGTTCTTTGATAGTTTCTGTCTGTTTCTTATTCTTCTTAAACATATTTTCAAGTCCTTTCTATTGTTTTACTCGTCCTGCACCGATTAAGTGCTGTTGCCAGTAACTACTACTTAGGTCTGCATATCCTATCGGGTTGCCTGCATGGTACATCTGTGTCGGCGAAACGAGAATACCAACGTGTGTTACATAACTTCCAGCATTATAGGTAGAATGAAAAAACACCAAGTCCCCAGCCTTTGCCTGCGAAAGTGGAAGATGTTGGGTAGCGTCATACTGTGCTTGTGCCGTTCTCGGTAAGGAGATACCAGCTTTTCCATAGCACCATTGCACAAGTCCGCTACAATCAAAGGAAGTGTTCGGGTTACTGCCACCATACACATACTTCCAGCCTTGATATTTCAACGCTTCATTCATAATCGCTTGTGCCGTCGCATTATCAAAGTGTGCCACGGTCAGATATTGATTGACTAATTCCACATAGAACATATTTCCATAGCCATACCGCCAGCCCCCGTTCTTCGCAACAGCTATCGGGTTGGTATAGGTTACTTTCTTTCCACCCGATTTTTCACGGGCGAAGCTCTCTGCAAGATTAAAAGTGTGTTTTTTTCCTTTTCCTGCCACATATCCCACATAGCCACCGCCATAGTTATAGGACTGTATCGCTACATTCAAATCGTCGATACCTTGATTTTTGCAGGAAGAAAGCAGGGACGCAAAATACTTACACCCCTGCTTGATTGAGCTTTCCGTATCTAAAGAATTAGGCGGTAATCCCAGACTTTCCGAACTCTGCATAACATCTTCTGCCGTACCGCCACTTTCTACTTGAATGATAGCCAATAGCACATTGACATACTCGGAAATGCCGTATTCTCTGGCGTATTTTTCTACCATAGGCTGATGTTTCAAGACTTCTGCGGACAAATTCATACCCGTAATGCCAGAAGAAAAGTTGCTGTTCTCGTCGTCGCTGTCCGCACTAATGAGGACACCAAAGAAAAGGACTATGGAAAAGAGGATAGGAAACAGACTGCCAATAAGAGCGATATGTTTCAGTTTCATTTTTTCTTCTGTCCTTTCTTCGTTACAAGGTTACGAGTTTTCTCTATGGTCTGTTGGTTCTTCTGGACGGTTTGTGTTTGCTGAACCTTTATCCTGCGGTCTTTGGTGTCATTCTGGTGTGTTTCCTGCGATACCACTTTTTCTACATTCTGCTGTTGTGATAAACTATGTACTGGCTGTGCAGGCTGGGTCGCTTTTCTATCAGAAGCACCAGAAGATAGCGGACGCTCTTTGATAACATTTGTCTTGACTGGCTCACTTGCTTTTGAAGTGGTCGCTGTGGCAGGGCGTTTCACTTCCTGCATTTTTTCCGCACTCGGCTTTGGAATGGTTGAAGCTGTGGCTGGTCGCTCATGGGGACGGGTAGCTCCCGTTGTCGCTGATCCGTCAGCCTTTCGCTGTGCCTGCCTTGCTTCTTGTGCCTTTTGAAGCTCCATACGCTTGTCAGCGATATTTTTCTTATGTTGTTCCTGCTTTTCCAAGCGTCCCGTCTGTCTGGACTGCTGTTCCTGCACCATGCCACGCTTGAAGTCTGATACGCTGGACTTTGCCTTTTCCTTTGCGGAATACACCGCATAAGCGGTCTGTGTCGGCATATCCTTGATATTTTCTTTGACAGCATTTGCCTTGTCTTTCACTTTATTTTTCGTATCTAAGACAGCACCCACCTTTGAGCCTGCACGCTGTCCCATGCTGGAAGTGGTATTGCCCCGATTTTCTTTAGAAGCCGTATTTTTTCTTTCGGCTCTCTTGCCAGCAACGGCACTTCCAGCTACCGCACCAGCCACACCGCCCGAAATACCGCCAGCACTTACCGCCCTTGCAATATGGTGTTCCATACGTCTAGCCCTATGTGCCAAGTATAGATATGGTCTGCGGAAAATTCTTCGTCCCATGCTTTGACTGTCGTTAGCATTCAAAGAGAACATACTCATTAAGTCGCCCAGCTTCATGTAGATACCAGCGAAACACACTATCTGCAAGAACGCCACCATGAAAAACGGATAGTCCGTGGAAATGTTATAAAACATACTGGAAATGCTGAACGCCACCGTTACAATGAGCGTTATTCCTGCCCGTGTCATTATGGTATTAAATACCCTCACGATTGCCTGCTTTGCCATGCTTTCATAGCTCGGTATCATGGAAAGTAAAAAGCTGATAGGCAAAAACATTGCAAAGATAATAAAAAGTATCTGGCTGAACAACATCATGCCCGTAAGCAAGAATACAAATATTGTGATACCCAAGTTGAAGAACAAGAGGAAGAACACCATACCCAAACGATTTACCACCTGCGGTATCGTCAGATTGTTGTTGTCGTTGTCCTCGATTTCTGTTTTCACGACTTCCTCTCTGGTCTTTCCGTCCTCGTCCTCTGGGCTTGCCGATACAAGAGCTTCCACACGGTCTGTTCCGATTTCCTCTGCGTTGCTGTTCCCGAATTGTAAGAGTAGCCACGGCTGTTCCACTTGAATAGAAAATAAGCTGTCCCGTATCAAGTCCACGCTGTCCTTGCCCTCGCTGTCAGAGTTGGGGAGCATGATTTTTGTTCCCAAGTCCAAAGAAGCGGTACTGATGTCTGATGAAAATTCATTTATCTTCTTGATGTAATCGGGAGCATAGGCGATAAACGAAGCGGACAGTACGAACACCACTACAAAGTTGATAACGGCGTGAAGTGCCTTGCTGGTTTCCCGTTTGATAAGTCCCGTATAGGCAACATAAAGTCCCACCACTAAGATAATGAGAAGCAGGAAACCGACATAAAAGCCAGAGCTGGAAAAACCGTTCTGTGTTACGCCTGCAAGGGTCTGTATGCTTTTTCCGATACTGTCTGCCATATCATTGATGAAGTCCAGCTTATAGGCTTCCTGCACCACATAGCCCGTAGCATTGCTTAAATAAAGGCTTATCGTCCAGACAAAGTTGGTAATGCAGTAAAGCCCGTACTGCACCGATTTTCCAATCCCGTCCAGCCAGTTCCACGGAAGCCACGACCAGCTATTATCCACATAAAAATCAAGCTGGTAGTTGGAAAGGGGATATTTTGAGTAAAGATTTTCTGCGTTTATGGTATCGTCCACAAGCCCCGTCGCATGAGCCACCGTCCCCAGAAGTGAAAGCAGGATAAGGGAGAGTGCCACCACGAACAGAGCCATTTTGAGAAAGTGGAAAATCTTCTTTTTTGTGAACGCACCTTTTATCCTTTCTTTCATCACTCCACCTCATTTCTCTGTACGGGCGGTCTGGTATCAAAGGCGTGTAGCAGTTCTTCAAAGACTGGGTGTATCTGCACCACACCGACACGCCCGTATAAGTCCTGCAATAAGCATTGTCCGTTCTCCAAATCACGAAGCCGTTTCTGGTTGTTTTCGTCGTCCTTGTCGATACCGAAAAATTCTAAGGTCTGCTTTATCTCGTTGATGTCAGTAGAACGGAAAGCGAATTTCAAGCCGATATTGTTTTTCAGACTTTCCTTTGACACGTCCCCAGAAGATTGTGTAACGAAATAAACGCCTGCCTGCATAGCTCGTCCAGCACGAACCAGCTTATTTGATAAAGTTTCTCCTTGTGCCACATTCAAAAACGCCCATGCTTCGTCCAAATCTACAATCTTAAAAATGCTTCTGTCCGAATGGATAAAATCAAGGGCAAAGGTACTAATCACAATCAGCATAGACACCGACAATAATTCAATGGTCGTGTATTCCTCAAAAGTGGTATCTTTATCTGGCAGTACAAGGTCGGCTACTTGAATGATATTGAGCTGATTATCCAGACTGATAGCATTTTCTACCGTACCGTCTGAAAACAGCAGGTGTGCAAAGTCGTAGTCCGTGAAGCTGTCGATATGGTCTGCGATATTTCTTGATATGGGCGTATCTTCACGGCGTAGCTCGTCTATCACATGGAGCAAGCCCCGACTGTCGCTCTGGGTAACGGAACGAACCGCTTTACGAAGTACGGGGAATTTTTCGCCGTCCCTAGAGGAAATACCCGTAAGGAATGTTAAGATGTCGATTGCCAGACTTTCAGCGTCTTTTACATTCTTCATAATCACAAACGGGTCAAGAAGTCCTGCATTGTCCTTATCGCTGGTTAGGTTTACGATATTGATTTCATGGGCGATTTCTGGGAGCGTTTCTTTCCAGTTGCCACGCTCACTTTTAGGGTCTAACAGAAGTGCTTGACCGCCAAACAGCACCGCATAATATACCAGAAGATTGTTACAGAACGATTTCCCACCGCCAAGCGAACCGACAAAAGCAGACGCTAAAGCGTTGGTAACTGTACCTTTTACGCCCTGCGAAGCTAAAGACGGTTGCAGGTACACATTTCTTCCCGTATCAACGGAATAGCCCATATAGATACCCGTAGTTTCCCCTAACTGCTGTGTCGCACCAAAACCAAGCCCTGCTAAGAAGTCTGATTTTACATACTGCACATAGTCGTTGATATATCGCTTGCTGGCAGGAAGAAATTCAGAATGAAGCCCCAGCATATCCCCAGCAGGACGCACCAGCTTTACATTGAGGTCGTCGTAAAAGTCCTTGACTTCATCACAACGGCGTTTCAGCTCGTCAAGATCGGGTGCAGACACCCGTATGACGTAGCTTAACTTATACATACTTTCTTTTGTCTGGTCTAAATCAGTTTCCAGCTCGTCCACGCTGTCTAAAGCGTCCACCACATTTGAGCTGGTTTCACTTCCTGCTTGATAGGCGTGATTATCAAGGTCTTTCAGTTCCTTTTTCTTGTTGCGGACGGTCGTTAATGCTTTCCGATTTTCCACGATTTCTACATTCATAGAAGTATCAACGGGGAATGTGAATTGCTGTTGCTGGAAATAGAAGATTTCAGACGACGGAAAGTCAAGCTCCCCGACAATCGCATTGACGGTAAAATAGGACACATAGCTTTCCTTGTCCTCATGTTCCAACCGTAAATACCGCTGGCTTTCCTCAATCACACACCTTGTCGGACGGATAAGGTCGTAGTATTTTATCAGCGTTTCTTTCTTATAGTTCTTCTTTGGTAGCTGGTACTCATAATCTTCATAGGCGATACCGTCCCTGCCGTAAAGATGTTCCATGAGATACCCAAAATCATTGATTTCCAAGCGACGCACCTTAAAGCGACGGGAGATTTTATTTTCCAGTAACTTTTCCATTTTCATGTAACGGTTGATTTCATCATTCGGCATGGAAACAAAATCATTCATCAGCGTGTGGTTCACTTCATGGAGAAATTCCGTGAACGTCAGCCACGCCGATTTTTTGATGTTCTTCAGATTGAGCTGTTCTTCCGTAACCATGAGCTTAAAGCCAAGAAAAAAGCGGTAGTCCACTTGATTGTCCCCAATCATAGATACTAACGCTTCGGTCTGTTCGTCTATCTTCTGATAGGCAACTTCCTTTAATTTTCCCGTTACCAGTTTCTTTGACTGCTCCTGCATACTTCTTATGGAGCTTTCTGTGGCAATCTGCAACGCATGAATTTTACCCTCACGGGACTGTGCGATAAGCTGTCGGAAACTGTCATGCACGATAAATTTCTGCTCTGCGGATAAGAAAGAATAGTTATACGGTATCAGCTCATAATAAGCAAACACTTCATTGTCCTTGTTCCAGACAAGGTTGTTGTCAATATATTTTATCGGGAACATAGTTCACACTCCTTACTGCCGTGATTGTTTCATTCAAGGTCTGCTTATGCAGTTTTACGGCTTTTCCTGCATAAGTGATTTTCGGTCGCAGGGCATAGGTTATCTGTGATTTCAAAAAGCTGTACGGCTTCTTTCCGTCAAAGGTTTTCTGCGACATAAACCAAGTGAGAGCAACGGGAATACCGAAGTATTTGAGAAATGCTCCCTCAATCATGGAAAGTGGGGGAATATCCCCAAACAGAATGATGATAAATTCCGTAATCACAAACCATGTAATCTGTGTAAAAGTAACGGGAAAGGGTAAGTTAAAGTCATTGATTGCATACAAGACTTTTTCCACGTTCCAGATACCCGTATAAGATTTAATCTTTTTCAAGTTCTTTCAGCTCCTTTCAAAATAGAAAAGGACAGCCATTTTCAGACTGTCCCTTAAAAGAGAAATACGCTGTCAGTAGCAACAATGCTTGTCGCTGATCTTCCAGCGTTAATATGGTATCTCGCACATACCTCGGCTTGTTTCAATAAAGCAACCGCCCATATCCAAATCTCGCCCGTAGGCTTCATAGTCAATGTAATTCTGTAAGCTGGGTGGAATGTCCCCAAGTGCCTGCAATTCGTCTATGTAGTAGTAGGCAACGTCTGTCATGGTTTCACAGTCGGGATAATAGTAAATATCGTCCTTATGTTCCACGACTTCTTCCAGCGTCCCATAGTGGCTGATAAATTCGTCCAGACACTCTACGATATAGTCGGGAAGTTCCTCTATCATTTCATACATCTCATTGAGTTCTTCAATGGAAACATACTCGCCAATCGCAATGGGGAAGTTGTCGGTATCATGGATAGCGTATTCCTCATACTGTTCATTCAAGCCGATTTTTTCTTTCACATCTTCCTCGTCAATAGGAAACGTGAACCAAGCACCGACTAAATAGCCCTCATTGTATTTGCCAAGATTAGCAATATAAACCGCCATATCATCAATCATAAGCACCACCTCATTTCCTACTCTGGCAGTTCAAAGATACCGTGTTCTGTTACTAAAAATTTCCCGTGTTCCTGCAAGTGAGAAGCGTAGGCTTCAAAGTCAAAGTAATATTCTTGACAGTCCTCGGATAAATGTTTGAACGTCGGGTCGTTCATCAGCTTTTGCCTTGCAACATCTATCATGCTTTTGCAGTCGGGATAAACCGTAATCACGTTCCTGCAAATATAAAGTGCTTCTAAATTCTCAAACACCTTAAGTAGTGATACATATTCTTCCTGCATATCACTTGAAAGCTGGCGGTACATAAAATCTAATTCGTTGAGCTGGTACACGCTTGTATGTTCGTGGACTTCATCAGCATAAGGCAACACCTTTTCGATAATACGGTAATCCCCACTTTCTGCACCGACACCTAACTTTTCTTCAAACTCGGCAACATCTATCGGCAGGTCGAACCAGTATGATGTTGTTTCTTCGCCAGTTGTTCCTCTCGTTTCCACCAGCACCCTTGTTTCCTGCATTGTTCCTCACGTCCTTTCTGTTGTTTCATCACATCTTGTAAGGTCTGGTACGACATACCAAACACATATTTAGAAAAATCTTCTAACTGTCTTTCTTCATAGTCGGCAGGGTTCAGCCGTTTCATTTCATGCCACACCTTACGCTTGTAAGAGGGCAGGTCGGAAATGTATTCACAGCCGACTTTTGCCTGCATATCCTTAAAAATATCGTTCATTTCATCACTCCAATCTGAAATTTAGGTA
>OKZW01000262.1_pt1 | contig 8821 bp, 6 predicted proteins | sample 1608391 | NCBI WGS metagenome assembly OKZW01 (sample SAMN02674795, study PRJEB24791) | human gut metagenome, SKBSTL041 | isolation source: stool | host: Homo sapiens | place: USA
CGATGTTAAAGGCGTGAGAGGCCTCTGTCTTAACCGCTTGACCAACGGGCCATACTACCATTTGCATCGGGTGTTGTTCCCGACTCGATTATTTTAGCACAGCCTCCCCGCTTTGTCAACAGGTATTTTCAATTTTTTCGGCAATTTCTTCAAAAATCAGAACAGATGCCGCACGCCGCCCCTGACAGCCCCCAGAAGGACGCTCAGGTAGAGGCCCATGACGCTCTCCACCTCGCCCATCTCCATGCTCTGGCGCTGGGGCAGGTCGGCCAGCGTGCCCCGGTAGAGGCAGCGCAGCTGAGGCAGCTCGGCGTAATCGCTGGGGTGCATAAGGGTGCTGGGCTTGGGCAGGTCCAGCGCGCCGCTCTTCTGGAGCACCTCGCTGACGAACTGGGAGCAGAAATAATGCCGGCGGCGCTGCCAGCGGATATGCATCCAGCAGAGCAGCAGGCCCAGCGAATTGAAGCGGTACAGCTCGCCGTGGTGCATCATGTGCTGGGTGCGGCGCTTGGCCCGGATGTAGGCCTCGTCGGTCACTTCCAGCGCATAGAGGGCGCAGGGGATGTTCTCCCGCATGAGGAACACGCCCCGGTTCAGGTACTCCCGGCTAGGGCCTGCGGGGAACATGGTGTAGCCGTTCTTCCGGGTAGAGCTGTAGAGGGTGCTCAGATCCTCGTCGAAGGCGAGAGAGATGTGGGTGTACTGCGCCCCGGTAAGGCGGTACACGAGGTTCGAGAGCAGGGTCCCGGAGCGGGTGAGGAATATGTAAAGCGTCTTCATCGTTGTTTCTCCATGCTGGCGGCTCATGGCCGTGAGTCAAGTCTGCTCAGTATACCATAGGCCGCGTCTTTTTTCCAGATGCATCGCAGAATATACACAATATTTGTGTCTCTATTTATAATACGGCCTTCCGCCGCCAAAAATTGCACCGCGCTGCCCTCTCGTTTCCCGCCCTTGTATCCCAAATCGATAAAATTTTATCAAAGATTTGTTTTTGGCCGGTTTTCTTTAATTTGTGCGGCCAAACGGGGCCGGATTTTTTACGAAATCGCCTCAAATGGAAAAGATTCTTAATAAGATTTGTTGCTTTTACCCGAAGGAAATCACTCTGCCGGTTGATTTTAGACCCGATTTATGTATAATGGTATACAGGAGAATACGCATCTGTATTTCTTTCATCGTCCCGCTGCGGTGTCCTTTTGGCTGAGGGCAGCTTGCCGCAGGCGCGCGGGGCAATGACCTGAACGAAAGAAGAGGTATAAGTATCATGGCAAAGTTGGATCTGAGCAAGTATGGTATCACCGGCACGACCGAGATCGTGTACAACCCCTCTTATGAGCAGCTGTTCAACGAGGAGACCAAGCCCGAGCTGGAAGGCTACGAGAAGGGTCAGGTCAGCGAGCTGGGCGCTGTCAACGTCATGACCGGCATCTACACCGGCCGCTCCCCCAAGGATAAGTTCATCGTCATGGACGAGAACTCCAAGGACACCGTGTGGTGGACTTCCGACGAGTACAAGAACGACAACCACCCCGCTTCTCAGGAAGCATGGAAGGCCGTGAAGGAGATCGCCAAGAAGGAGCTTTCCAACAAGCGCCTGTACGTCGTCGATGCTTTCTGCGGTGCCAACAAGGACACCCGCATGGCCGTCCGCTTCATCATGGAAGTGGCCTGGCAGGCACATTTCGTCACCAATATGTTCATCAAGCCCACTGCTGAGGAGCTGGCAAACTTCGAGCCTGATTTCGTGGTCTACAACGCTTCCAAGGCCAAGGTCGAGAACTACAAGGAGCTGGGCCTGAACTCCGAGACTGCTGTCCTGTTCAACATCACCAGCAAGGAGCAGGTCATCGTCAACACCTGGTACGGCGGCGAGATGAAGAAGGGCATGTTCTCCATGATGAACTACTTCCTGCCGCTGAAGGGCATTGCTTCCATGCACTGCTCTGCCAACACCGATATGGAGGGCAAGAACACTGCCATCTTCTTCGGTCTGTCCGGCACCGGCAAGACCACCCTGTCCACCGACCCCAAGCGCCTGCTCATCGGCGATGACGAGCACGGCTGGGACGACAACGGCGTCTTCAACTTCGAGGGCGGCTGCTACGCAAAGGTCATCAATCTGGACAAGGACTCCGAGCCTGACATCTACAATGCCATCAAGCGCAACGCTCTGCTGGAGAACGTCACTCTGGACGCCGAGGGCCACATCGATTTCGCCGACAAGAGCGTGACCGAGAACACCCGCGTCTCCTACCCCATCGACCACATCCAGAACATCGTGCGCCCCATCTCTTCTGCTCCCGCTGCCAAGAACGTCATCTTCCTGTCTGCTGACGCATTCGGCGTTCTGCCCCCGGTCTCCATCCTGAGCCCCGAGCAGACCCAGTACTACTTCCTGTCCGGCTTCACTGCAAAGCTGGCAGGCACCGAGCGCGGCATCACCGAGCCCACCCCCACCTTCTCTGCATGCTTCGGCCAGGCCTTCCTGGAGCTGCACCCCACCAAGTATGCTGAGGAGCTGGTCAAGAAGATGCAGAAGAGCGGCGCCAAGGCTTATCTGGTCAACACCGGCTGGAACGGCACCGGCAAGCGCATCTCCATCAAGGATACCCGCGGCATCATCGACGCCATCCTGAGCGGTGCCATCAACGAGGCTCCCACCAAGAAGATCCCCTACTTCGACTTTGAGGTCCCCACCGCTCTGCCCGGTGTTGACCCCGCCATCCTCGACCCCCGCGACACCTACGCAGATGCCGCTCAGTGGGAAGAGAAGGCCAAGGATCTGGCTGGCCGCTTCATCAAGAACTTCGCAAAGTACGAGGGCAACGAGCACGGCAAGGCTCTGGTCTCTGCCGGCCCCCAGCTGTAAGCTGACAGCGCCTCTTACATAAGGCTATAAAATCAAAACCCATCCGATTTCCCGCAAAAAGGAAGTCGGATGGGTTTTTCTTGTAATTCATCTCGTTTTATGGTACTCTAATGCGATGTGAATGATCTCACGGGATGTCTTTCGGGACAGACCTCGAGCAAAACATTATTCCAGCAACAAAAAAGATTGACCGCCTCTGTTCCCCAACGGATCGGTCAATCTTTTTTAACTAGATGCCGGTAAGGAGCTGACCATTTTGCAGGCAGTGCCTTTTCCTTATTTTTAGTATAGTGGCATCTCCCCTTTTTGTCAAGCATCTCTCTTCTCCAAAAAATGACCGATCCTATTTTTTTTTTTGCAAAAATCTGTTATACTGAACCCAGCTTCTGCCCTGCGGCAGGAAGCACATAGGGGGATATTGCATATGAAAAAAGCAACGGTCAACGACTACTTCAAGCACCACTGGGCAAAGCTCATGCTCTTCGCGCTCTTTACAGCGGCGGTATCCTTTTTCGCGCCGCTGAAAAACTTCCAGCTCAAGTGGCTCATCGATTCTAGAAGCAAGCAGGAAGCGCTGGGCTATATGGGGCTGGTGTTCCTCATCACCTTCACCAGCTGGTTTTTCGAACGGCTGAGCCGCCGCTCCTTTACAAAACTCGCCTGCGGCGCAGTGGAGCAGGTACGAGGGCAGGTCATGGAGCGGGTGCTGCGCCGCCCGGTGTCCCAATATCAGCGGGAGGGCGACGCGGCCTATCTCTCCCTGCTGACCACCGACCTGCGCACTCTCTACGACGACTATTATATGTCCCTCTTCAACATCGCGTTCTGGGGCGGCATCATGCTCTGTGCGCTGGGGATGTACCTTTACATCAGCCCGGTGATGCTGGCGGCCATCCTGCTTGTGACCGTGCCGCCGCTGGTCCTGCCCCGGAAGATGAATGAGCAGCTCAAAGCCTCCCGAGACGCTTTTTCGCTCCAGATGGCGGGCTACACCCAGCAGCTCAAGGAGCTTCTGGGCGGGTTCGAGGTCATCCGGGGCTTTCTGCGGGAGGACGCCTATGCCGCCCGCCACCGGGATGCTGCCCGGCAGGCCCGCGACAGCGAGCAGGCCTACCAGCAGAGCCTCAACGCCATGGTGGTCAACACCTCTCTTATCAGCAACCTCATCTTCCCCATCGTCATGCTGGTGGGCCTTTTTCTCGCTTTCGACGGGCGGCTGACGATGGGCACCGTCTCCACCGCCGCCAGCATGGCGAACTTCGTCATCACGCCCTGTAATCAGATCGCCCAGTGCTGGGCCAAGGTCAGATCCTCGAAGGGCATTCGTCAGCGGTTGGAAGCAGCCATGTCCGGCCCGGAAGAAGTCTCTGCGGGCCGGGCCATCGGCAAGCTTGAGCGCATCGAGTGCAAGGACACGGGCTTTGCCTACCCCGGAGCCGCTGCACCGGTGCTGCGCGGCGTCCGGCTGACGGTCTCCGGGCAGGAAAAAGCCGTCCTCGTGGGCGAAAGCGGCTGCGGCAAGTCTACACTGGCAAAGCTGCTGTTCCAGTACTACCCAGACTATACCGGCAGCATCCTCTTCAACGGCCAGCAACTGCGGGACATCGACCGTCAGAGCCTCTACCAGCGGGTAGGCTACATTGCCCAGACAACCTATCTCTTCAATGACACCCTCCGCAGCAACATCTGCCTCGGCGCGGACTTCCCCGAGGCTCAGCTTTCCCACGCCATCGGGACGGCGGGCCTCACCGACTGGGTGAGCACCCTGCCCAACGGCCTCGACACCCTCATCAGCGAGAACGGCAAGAATCTCTCGGGCGGGCAGCGCCAGCGCATTGGCATTGCACGGCTGGCGCTTCGTCGGTACGACCTCATCATCGCCGACGAGATCACCGCCAGCCTCGACCCCGACACCAGCGGACAGGTCATGGAAAATCTGCTCGCTCTCCCCTGCATGGTGGTGGCCATCACCCACGACGTCTCGGGGGCGTTCATGAAGCAGTTTGACAAGGTATACCGGGTGGAACACGGAAGCGTCACACGAGCATAAAAGGAGGGCCTGTGCCGGGTTTCAGCACAGGCCCTCCTCTTGTTTTATTGGTTATTCTGCCGCGTCGAACTCGGCGAGGATGTCGGCCTCCGGGGCCGGGGTCACAAGGCTGACCACCACGCAGACAGCCAGCGAGACGAGGAAGGCGGGCAGCAGCTCATAGATGCCGAAGACGCCGCCCAGCGGGCTGACGAGGTACTTCCAGACGAAGACCATCAGGCCGCCGGAGAGCATACCGGCCAGCGCACCCTGCCAGTTGCAGCGCTTCCAGAACAGAGCGCAGAGGACGACCGCGCCGAAGGCGCCGCCGAAGCCGGCCCACGCGAAGCTGACGATGCCGAAGACGCTGGAGTTGGGGTCGCGGGCCAGCACCACACCTACCACGCTGACGCAGACGATGGTCAGGCGGGCGGCGAAGAGGCTCTGCTTCTCGCTCAGCTTGAGGTGGGCGAACTCCTGCAGGATGTTCTGGGACACGCTGGACGCAGCGGCCAGCATCTGGCTGTCCGCCGTGGACATGGTGGCCGCGAGGATGCCTGCAAGGATGAGTCCGGCCAGAATGGCCGCTAGTACGCCGTGCTGGCTGATGAGGCTGGCGACGCGGACGATGAGGGTCTCACTGGTGGAGCCGCTGAGGAATTCCAGCGCACCGGCCTTGGTCATGCCGAGGCCCACCATGCCGATGAGGATGGATGCTGCCATGGCGATGACCACCCAGACGGTCGCAATGCGGCGGCTGAGCACCAGCTTCTTCTCGTCCTCGATGGCCATGAAGCGGAGCAGGATATGGGGCATTCCAAAGTAGCCGAGGCCCCACGCCATCATGGAAACGATGTCCAGCAGGCTGTAGGACGTCGCCCCGCCGGTCACGGCATCGTGGCTGGCGGTCATGGTCAGATAGCCGGAAAGGCTCTGGGCGTTCTCCACCACAGCGCCCCAGCCTCCGGCCACGACGATGCCATAGCCCAGAACCGCCACGAGGGCCAGCGACATGACCACCGACTGGATGAGGTCGGTGGTGGTGACGGCCCGGAAGCCGCCCAGAATGGTATAGCCCACGATGACGAGGGCCGACACCAGCATGGCGGCCATGTAGTCCACCCCGAAAAGGCTGTGGAACAGCTTGCCGCAGGCCGCAAAGCCCGAAGCCGTGTAGGGCACGAAAAAGACGATGATGATGACCGCGCCCAGAGCGTTCAGCAGGTTGCGCTGGTCATGGAAGCGGAGCGACAAGAACTGCGGCACGGTGATGGCGTCGAGGTTGGCCGAGTAGCGGCGCAGACGCCGGGCCACGATGAGCCAGTTGAGCCATGTGCCCAGCGCAAGGCCGATGGCCGTCCAGCCCGGCGAGGCGATGCCGCTCAGGTAGGCCAGACCCGGCATACCCATCAGAAGCCAGCTGGACATATCGCTGGCCTCGGCGCTCATGGCCGTGACCAGCGGGCCCATCTTCCGCCCGCCGAGGTAGAAGTCGGCGCTGTCGTTGTTGGTCTTGCTGTAGGCGAAACCCACCAGCAGCATGGCCGCAAGATAGACGATGATGGTGACGATGATACAGATCTCACTCATATACATTTCCCCCTTTGCTGCTTTCTCTATAAATAAAAGCATGGCACGATTTTACCACACTAAAGCAGAAAAGTGCAACCCTCTCCGACAGATTCTTCTCCTATGACCGAAAATTCGTCCTTTCCAGCGTCCAGAATCGCTCAATATGCCAACAGGCCGCCCCCTTTTCAGGGGACGGCCTGTTGGTTTGGATGAAGAAAATGATGAAAATAGAGAGGATGTCAGTTTATTTTGCGGCCTCGCCCTCGGGGAAGATGATCTTGTTCACGAAGAAGAAGATCACCATCGAGATGCCGCCGTTGAGCACGGTGGTGCCGATGTTGTAGATGAAGTCGGGCACCAGCAGACCGGCCACCGCCACCCAGATGCAGTTGATGGAGTTGACGATGCAGGTGATGAGACAGAAGGCCAGCAGGTACCAGCCGATCTGTTTTGCCAGATTGCCCTTGCTGCGGAAGACGAGGCTGCGCTGGATGGGGAAATTGATGCACTCACCGATGATCATGGCCACCATGTAGGCGCAGAAGTAGGGCAGGCCGCCGTGGGCCGCATCGTAGCCGAGGATGTTCCACTTGAAGGTCTCCCCGAAGAGGGTGATGTCGATGCCCGGCCAGCCGAAGTCCACCACCGGCAGACCGGCAAAGGCTTTGGGCAGAAATTGCAGCAGCAGGTACTTGAACACGGTGATGAGGTTGGACACGATAACGAACAGTCCGCCCTCCCGCACCCATTTGGCCGCAGCCGGATGCTTTTGGGCAAAGGTATTCCAGAAATTCACGGTCGTTCCTCCTTCTCAGCCCTGACGCAGCCGCTTTTTCAGCTGGGCGTTCAGGATGGCGTTCTTGATAAATTCGTAGATGACCCGGACGATGCCCACCAGCCAGAAGCCCTTCAGCTCCCAGACGAGGCCGTCCACCATCCCCATGCTGACCATGCCGTTGGTCATCTTGGCCAGCGCACGGAGGGGCATATTGTACTGGAAGACGGTGTTCAGGTCGGGCTTGCCCTTTGCAAAGCTGGCGTCGAGACGGCTGCGCAGCACCTTCTGGGCCAGCCAGCCCAGCGGGCTGCGGCCATGATCCATCTCGCCCAGCGTCATGTTCCGGTCGATGCGGACGACGTCCTCCGGGATGGGATGGCCCAGCAGGGCCTCGAACTCGGCGTCGGTCACATAGGTGATCTGACCGGAGACGTAGTGGGTCAGGCTCAGGCCCGCGTAGGGGTCGGGGGCATTGGTGCCCTTGACGGTGATGTCTGCCGTCAGGCGGATGTCCACGCTGGACGCGCCCACCCGGAGCTGGTAGCTGCCGCCCTCGACCTCCCATGCGTTGGTCTTGACGTTCCAGTAGCGGAACGCCTTATCGTCCAGCGCGATGGTCACGGTCTTGCTCTTGCCGGGGGCGAGAGAGACCTTTGCAAAGCCCTTCAGCTCCTGCACCGGACGGACGATCTGGCGGGTGATGATCCAGATCACAATGGCACCGATGATGATGATCGGAATGCCGATAAAGAGGTAAAACTGGTTGGAAAGGCCGACCGCATCCGTGATGCTCTCCAGCGGGCATCTTGCAAAGTAGCAGTTTCCATTGTCAAACCAGCCGATGATCTGCAGATACTCGGCATCGGCGTGGCTGTCGTAGAATTTCTGGATCTGATAGTTGTCTTTGCTGTCAACGACTTTGGTATTTGCCTGCTCGTTTCCGCTGATCAGGCCGAAGATCAGGGTCTGGAGGCTCTGGCGGTCGGTTGCGTTGGAATAGACGAAGCTGCTGAGCTCCGGTCCGGTGATAATGACCTTCAGGTTGTTGGTAGCGCAGAACTGCTCGAAGGTATCAGGGATATCGTCGCTGTCTCCGCCTGTCACATTCAGTTTCTGAAAGCTCTCTGCCAGAATGTGTTCTTTATCCCGGATATAAAAGGACCCGAGAAAGAAGTAATTGATCAGGCCGATGATAAGCAGGGTAGCTGCCATGGTCGCAATAAAAGTGTAGGCAATTCGTTTTTTGACGGAGTGTTTTCTTCCCTTTTGTGGCATTTTCAAGTGAAACCGGTGCTTTTTCTCCGTCTGGTTTCCCATTGTCACACGGGAATCTTCTTCAGGCATCTCCATGGAAGTCCCATTTTGTTTTTCTGTTCCGTTCATGATTCGTCCGCCTCGAATTTATAGCCCATGCCCCAGATGGTCTTGATTAAATCGCCTTTGTCTCCCATTTTGCTGCGAAGTTTTTTGACGTGGGTGTCGATGGTGCGGGCGTCGCCGTAGTAGTCGTAGTTCCAGACGTTGTTCAGGATTTTTTCTCTGGAGAGGGCGATTCCCTGGTTTTCGAGGA